>OJKP01000100.1_pt1 | contig 71497 bp, 71 predicted proteins | sample 1596521 | NCBI WGS metagenome assembly OJKP01 (sample SAMEA4350130, study PRJEB24818) | metagenome | biome: human; feature: gut; material: faeces | place: Denmark | collected 2013-09
CATAACTCGGCTCGTCACGGAGTGTACAACCCATCTCTGGCAATTTCTTTGCATAGATCGTATCGTAAACGGCTTGCAGATATTCATATGATCCCTTATAAATAAAGGATGCATAGCGACCGGTCGGGATCTGCTTGGATCCAACTTCGCCTTTCGGCAGAACAGGTTCAGGCATGACCATGCAAACATCCGTACGCAATTTATCTTCTGATATATCTTTTTTTCTGGTCTGAGAGCCATTCCCGTACCGCATTGACAAGTATCCGGTTCTCAGCTGCTGTCTGTGCCGAAATACGGAGATAGGTTTCATCCAGACTGCGGAAATTGGAGGCATCACGGATCAGCAGGCCGTGATGATCCCACAAATACTGCTTCAACGCAGCGGCCGTTCCTTTTTTCAAACGGACCAAAAAGAAAGTAACGGATGTCGGCAACGCTTCCAGGTCGCCCAACTCATTCAACTGGTCGATCAGGCAGGCAGTCTCATGTTGCCATTCACGAAGAGGCAAGACATATTGCTCCGGATGTGTCAAGATATATTTACCGGCTTCCACTGCAATTGCATTGACAGACCAGGGAATGATGTACCGGTTTATCTGCTCGACCTTTTCAGGAGAAGCGATCAGGTAACCTATGCGGAGTCCCGGTATATTATGCGCTTTCGAGATCGATTGAATCAGGATCAGGTTCGGATGATCGCGGACATCCGAGGGTTTCAGCAACTTTTCCGTTGTGAAGGCGACGTATGCCTGGTCAATAACAAAGACCGTTTGCCTGTTTGCCTCGATCAATGCCAGCAGGTCCATCCGGCGGATCAGTTTGCCGTCCGGATTATTCGGGTTACAAATCCAGCAGAAGTCCTGCCCTTCCAGCGAAAGGCCGGACAGGTCGCACGAAGTCGGGAAGAAACATATCTCATGTCCATGCAAGCGGCAGGCATCTTCATACTCAGCAAAAGAAGGAACGGCAATAGCAGATTTCGCTCCTTTCCAGGTTTGTGCCAGCAGATAGAATGCCGTGATTGAGCCGTTCGTAACTACGATATTATCCTCCTCCACCTCATGGCAGTGAGCAAGCAATCGTTTCAGAGAAGAAGCATCCGGTTCCGGATAACGCGTCAGTTCATAAAATCGCTTGTTCAAGTGTTCCCTGAGTGTGCGGAGATCAGCTCCATGCCATACATTTGAACTGAAATTTATCTTTACCTCTTTCTGCGAATTATAGTGATCGTCACCGTGTCCGAATAACATCTTGGGGAAATTATGATTTATGAATTATGATTTATTTGATCGCTTTATATATTGCGTCTTGGATGCGTGTACGAATCTCCAGCGAACTCAACTTATTGTTGGCCCGCGTCGGGTTCACACGGTTGGACAGGAAGATATACAGCAGGTTGTTGTCCGGATCTACCCAGAAACAAGTACCGGTAAAACCGGTATGTCCATAGACTGAGACAGGAGCCAAATTGCCGCAAGGAGAAGTTTTACCTCCACCGGCTACCGGCTTGTCGAACCCCAGACCGCGACGACAAGTCGGGCTTTTGCTTTGAGTAAAGAGGCGACTGGTCTCTTTGGATAAATATTCTTCACCTCCGTAACTTCCCTGGTTCAGATAGAGCTGCAACACTTTCGCCAAGTCGCCCGCGTTGGAGAAAAGTCCGGCATTACCCGAAACACCTCCCTGGAAAGCGGCAGCCTCATCGTGCACATAGCCGCGCAGCAGCTGGCGACGGATAAAACCATCGTACTCGGTCGGGACAATCTGCATAGTATCGAGGATGTGCAATGGATTGTAGGTCGTATGCCTGGCACCAAGCCGGTTGAAGAACGTGTCATACAGCAGACGGTCCATAGGTTGCTGCATCTGCTTTTCCACCATCATTTTCAAAAGGATAAAATTGATGCAACTATATTTGTACTTGCCGCGCATACCGAGGCGCGAGTCTTTGATCTCCTGGATAATGGTGTCTTTAAAAGAGTCGTGCAAATACATGTTACGAGCCACTTCGGTCGTAAAGCCCGGTTTCCTGTCAAAGGAAACCAAACCGGGCAGAAAAGAGAAGTCGTTGCGCACATACGTCCGGGCATCGAAACGGATCGGATGCGTCTGGCTCTTTGCATTGCTGTACAGGCTGCCTTTGTAACTGTCCTTATCGATCGCGTTCAGATAGAAATTGATCGTCGGCGTCAGCCCTGACTGATGGTAGAGGAGATCTCTGATGAGCAGATTCTTCTTATCCGAATCCTTCAGTTCGGGAATAAAATCGGATATCTTATTGTTCAGCGTGAACTTCTTGTCATCATAGGCTTTCATTACGGCCAACAAGGTCCCCGCCGCTTTGGAAGAAGAAGCCAGGTCATAGACGGAGTTTTCGTCAACAGCCTGTTTCTTGTCATAATCGAAATAGCCGAATGATTTTTCATAGATAATCATCCCATCTTTGGCTACAAGCACCTGGCAACCGGGAAAAGCCTTCTGTTCCAGGCCGTCTTCTACGATAGAAGCGATCACGTTCAAGCGTTCAAGGTTTGCCCCTACTTCTTCCGGCTCATGATAGCCGAGACGTGTCTTTCCTGTAAATACGCCCGTCCCCGCCGTATACAAAGTAGGGATGGAAACCGGTAGCTTTCCTTTGGCTGCAATACCGCCAAAAATGGCTTGCGCGGCATATTTCTGAGCAAGCGGCGTGCCCTCGTAGGCCATTACGACCGCTTTGGCTTTCAATATGGATGATTTATATTCTTTACAAAAATAGGGCAAGGTAAAAAAGGCATAGATTAATTCTTTCTTGGCTGCCAACTCACGCAATGCCAAACTTTCCGGAATACGGACCGTATGTACGCCGCAGATAACCACATCATATTTCTCCAGTTTCTTATACACGTTCTGCACTTGGGCGGCCGTTGCATTCCGGCTGATACTGAAACTGGCGATCGAATCATAACGTCCCAACATCTTCTGAAACTCGTTATCCACCCCGTCACCGATAGACAGGGCTGCTATCTTTTTCTTATCGAGTTGCTTCAACGGGATGATGCTGTCTTCATTCTTCAAGAGGGTGATCGCTTCTTCATTCAACTTGGCAGCGAGCCATGCAGCATGGGGAGAGTTCAGCCGTTCGGACAAACCTTTCGTATCGACCGGGTGATAATCGTTCAACCCGGCAATGTATTTATATTGCAGAATCTTGATGATCTTCGCTTCTATCTCTTCTCTATCCAAAATGCCATCTTCCAATGCTTCCTTCACGGCTGCGAAGTCATTGAGCGGTGCTGCCGGTGCCAAAAGAATGTCATTGCCGGCCAACAGTGCCTTCACGGATGGATTATCGGATTTACGAGTAGTAGCCCCTTTCATCGCCAAAGCATCGGTAAAGCACAATCCTCGGAATCCGAGTTCTTTTTGCAACAGGCCGGTGACGACAGCACGAGACATGGAGACCGGCCTATTGCGTGCCTTGTCCAACGCCGGGACATACAGATGCCCGGTCATCACACCGGCATAACCGTCATAGATGTAACGTCTGAAAGGCAACAGTTCCACACTGTCCAAGCGTGCCCGGTCATGATGAACGGCAGGCAGCGTATAATGGGAGTCTTCAGCGGTATCGCCATGCCCGGGGAAATGCTTGGCAACGGACAAGATACCCTGCCCTTCCAGCCCGCGGGCATACGCCAGACCTTTGTCGGCTACCGCCTGCGGATTCTCGCCGAAGGAACGGAGTCCGATCACCGGATTGTCTGTATTGCTGTTCACGTCCATATCGGGTGCGAAATTGATATGGATTCCCATCTCCTTGCACTGACGGGCAACTTCCTTGCCGTATTCGGTTATCAAATCGTTATCTTCGATCGCCCCCAACATCATATTCTTCGGGAAACGGGTCGTACCGGATAGACGCATGGAAAGTCCCCATTCTCCGTCAAGCGACACGAGCATCGGTACGCGGGATGCTTTTTGCAGGCGGTTCGTCACCTCCGCCTGCATGACCGGATCGCCCTTATGGAAAAGGATACCACCGATCTTCATTTCATTGACATAACGCATCAGACGTTGCATATTACGTGTGTCGGATTTCGGGTTGGCAATGACCATAAAGAGTTGTCCGACACGTTCGTCATCGCTTATCGCATCGAAAACGGAGTCCACCCAATGGTTCATTTTCGCTTTGTCCACTGCCCGGTAAAGGTTCGGTGTCGTCTGGGCGACAGCGGAAAGGACGGTAACACAACTAATTAAAAATATATATATTTTCTTCATCGAAAAAGTTGAAATTTATGATTTATGATTTATGATTCATAAATAATGATCACAATATCTCTCTAATAAATCATAATTCATAAATCATAAATCAAAACAAATGTACGGAAATTACCCTGATATTTTCTACCTTTGGGGTGCTTACTAACTTATTTTTATTTAAAATCTATAGAACCATGCAGAGAAGGCACTTCATGAAGCTAACAGGTCTGTTGGCTACACTCCCGGCTATCAGAGGAATAGCCGCGACCTCCGAAAGAACAACTTCGTCACAAAAACAGATATACGAATGGCGCATCTACACACTGGAAGGGGGTGGTAACGGTCTGGACGACTTTTTCCACGATACACTGATCCCGGCCTATAACCGGAAGAACATCAAAGTCGGAGCTTTCACTCCCTATAAGAAAGAGGAAAAAGAACGGCGTTTGCTGTTGTTCATCTATCCCGATATCACGACTTTTCATCAGGTAAAACGGACGATCTGGGACGATGCGGTATTCAGGAAAGCGGCACAGCCTTATTTCGACAGGACGGCTCCCGACCCGGCTTACTTCAATTTCGAAAGTTTCCTGTGTGAAGCTTTCGACAAAGTACCTTCCCTTCTGATGCCGGACAAGAGCCGGACAATGTTCGAACTCAGGACATACCACAGTCCCAACGAAGAGGCCAACCAGCGGAAAGTCGCGATGTTCAATAAAGACGAAATAGATGTTTTCGACAAGGTCGGCATCAACTCTGTTTGCTACGGGGAAGTGTTGGCCGGTCCGATCATGCCAGCGGTGATGTACCTCACCTGGTACAAGGACGAACCGACACGCAACGCCGCCTGGGACAAATTCCGGGCACATCCAGACTGGCAGCGGATCAAGAACCTGCCGGAATATGCCAATACGGCTACCCGGAATACCAGCCTGTTCCTCTCACCATTGCCTTATTCGCAGATATGAAAAAATTGAAAATCAAAAAATCAAAGTTATGAGACAAACCATATATTTTTTGTGCCTTTGGGCTTGCAGCCTGTTGGCAGGACATGCCCAGGAAGCTGATGAAGCAAACTACGACGAAAACAAAATACCGCCTTACACTCTTCCCGCCCTGTTAAAAACAGCAAACGGCAGGGAAGTGGCAACCGTGCAGCAATGGGAACAGGCCAGACGTCCGGAACTGCTGTCCCTCTTTATCGAGCAGGTATATGGGAAAATACCGGCGGACAAAGTGGCTGTGTCCTACAAAAAACGGGACGACAACCACAGTGCCGTCAACGGCAGTGCCACTCGTAAACAGATAGAAATCACATTCAACCATAACGGTGTAGAACGGAAAGCCTTGTTGCTGATGTATCTGCCGAACCATGTCAAAACAAAAGTGCCAGTATTCCTGCATTTCAACTTCCAGGGAAACCAGACTATTTCTTCGGACCCGGACATCATCCCGTCGCAACACTCCGATCGCCCACGCGGAAACCAGTCATCGCGTTGGCCGGTGGAAAAGATCATCGACGCCGGATACGGACTTGCCACCGTCCATTACTTCGACTTCTTCCCCGATAGCAAGGACAAGTATGCGGAAAGTATTCTCGCTCTCTTCGGCTATCAATCGGAAGAAGACATTCCGGAGGACGGCGGACAGGCGATCGCCGCCTGGGCATGGGGTTACAGCCGGGTGATGGATTACCTCGAAACGGACTGGCAGGTCGATGCCTCCAAAATCATCCTGATGGGCCACTCCCGCCTGGGTAAAGCCGCTCTATGGGCAGGCGCAACCGATCCGCGTTTTGCAATCGTCGTCTCCAACGAATCCGGATGTGGCGGAGCAGCCCTGTCCAGACGACAGGTGGGCGAAACGGTCAACCGGATCAACCACGCTTTCCCTCACTGGTTCTGCAAGAACTTCCACCGGTATAACAAGAAAGAGGACGAATTGCCGGTCGACCAGCATGAACTCTTGGCTCTTATCGCTCCCCGCCCCCTTTATGTGGCAAGCGCCGAAGAAGACCGTTGGTCCGATCCGAAAGGTGAATTTCTCTCAACCGCATACGCCGGAGAGGTCTACAAGCTCTATGGAATGAAAGGACTGGAAACGACCACGATGCCAAGGGTCAACACACCAGTCATGAACCGTGTCGCCTACCACAACCGTACAGGCGGACATGACGTTACGGATTTCGACTGGGAGAACTACATCACGTTCGCTGATAAGTGGTTGAAGTAAAATTTATTAATTCGCCACTTGCGTATCAAATAATTATTTCGTTACTTTGCATCCGCTTTACGTAATCTCTGTCGGGACAAGTAGCCCGTTACATTGCGTTTCATTAAATATTACAATTAAAAAGCTATAAAACAATGGATTTAATTAAAGTTGTAAACGAAGCGTTTGCTACAAAGAAGGAATTTCCTGCATTCAAGAGTGGTGACACTATTACAGTAGCTTACCGTATCAAAGAAGGTAACAAAGAACGTATCCAGCAGTACAGAGGTGTTGTAATCCGTATCTCTGGCCATGGTGACAAAAAACGCTTCACAGTGCGTAAGATGTCTGAAAACGTAGGTGTAGAACGTATTTTCCCGATCGAATCTCCGTTTATCGAAAGCATCACAGTTAACAAGTTCGGTAAAGTGCGTCGCGCTAAATTGTACTACCTGCGTGCTCTTACCGGTAAGAAAGCAAGAATCAAAGAAAGAAGAGTGTAATCTCTGCGGTTCTATTGCCATACAAAAAAGCCGTCCGAATTTATTTCGGGCGGCTTTTTTGTTTACTATCTATCCATGAATGGATCAAGACAAATTTCATAATTTGACCTTATAGAACAGTTCGCTCAACGTATAAGTGACGCTAAAGCCCGTTATCCCGCGCTTCAGCATCCGGCCGTCCAGATCGACACGATCGTAAAAGAAAGACGTGTGGAGCCGGCCGTTCATCAAAGGGAAGCCCAACCCGGCACTGACGCGCCAAGAGAGACCTGATTGTCCTCGGATCTGCATGTAAAAAGGGGACGACAACCCGACACCGACTTTATAGTCCATCCGTTTCCAGATACCCGAAGAGCTGTAGCCATCCGGGAAATAGCAGATACCGGCACGCAATTCATGCGAGTCATGGAATGTGACGCGACTGTCTGCAGAAGTCAACGAACCGTATTGGCGAAACAGGTAGTCAAGCGCATACGTCATTTTTTTATATTCCACGGAAACACCACCCCCGACATATTGCGGCAAGGTCTGGCTGACTCTTTTCATATTATAACTGTATTCGGAAGAACTTTCCGTTATCGTTTTCGTCTTTTCCATCCGTATCGTCTGAGGTAAACCGTAAACCACCCCTAACGTCAGATTCAGTTCACGTCTTAGACGACGGGAATACTGCATGCCGAAATCAGCAGAGAAAGATTGTCCGGAGAGTTTCTGGGAAACAGACATTGTGCTCTGAGCCTCCGTTTGTGTCATATTCCCGAAAATATACCCTAAATTAACCCCGACCGACAAAGAAGGCAAGAGTTGAAAGGCATTCGAAAGATAGGCCTTCGACAGACCTCCGTCGCCGGAAAAGGTACTCGTATAGTAGGAACCGGGAGCCCCTTCCAGCTCCTGCGTACTCTGGAAATAATAACCGACCGAGCTATAAGGAGCCAATCCTGCCGCCATATACCAGCAAGGCATGACACGTCCTGCCAGTGCAAAACGCGAAAAGTTACCGGTAAAAGCCTGGTTTTCGCCTCCTTTCGATCGATAAGATTCCCATTTTGCAAAAGCGGACGCTTCTGCAAACAAGCGGCACGTATCGAGCCCGGTCAGCCCGGCAGGGTTATCCGTATTGATAAGCATTTTTCCGCGCATGCCGATCGCAACGCCTCCCATACCTGCATTGGCCCCGTGCAAACCGGTCATGATCTCTCCCACGCCAAACATGGAATAAGGAGAAGAAGTCATCACATTCTGTGCCACACCCGAAAAAGGGAGCAGGAACAGGCTAAATATCCATCCGTAGTTAATAGCTCTCATAAACTTTATAGGTTAGTTGTAAGACAATGGGAGACTTCCCTTCCTGGTCGCTGAAAGTAAGATTACGGAACGTCCGCGTGTAGGTGTCTTCATTGAAGACAAGTTGCAGATTATGCTTATACTTCCCAAAAGCTCCTAACTCTTCCTGCAGGAAGGTGCTGATATCAAAATAGTAATAAGTATTCTCGACAAAGCTCTCGTCCTTGACCAGCGTTCCGCTCTGCACTTCTGTGCCCAGGTAATCGGTAACGGCATCTGTCACGACATTGTTCTCATCTATGATATAAAGATAAAGGCTGTCGGGAAGAGGGTTGAACTCAGACCAAGTGTTCGGTTCCGGATAAATCTTCAGATAGGCGGATTCGATCGAAATGCGTTCCCCCTGCTGCAAGATCTCGTTCAGGTGCGGAAAACCAAGACGGCTGTACCAACCGATCCCTGCAAACAGAATACCCCGATTCTCCAACTCGGAGGATGCGACTTCGACATTCTTCGCCGGAAGACCTTCCATGGCTGTCCCCATGCGGTCGTGGTCGACGTGATAAAACTGTGTCTCGGTTTTAGGATTGATCACACACTCGGCTTCCCGGGTTACCGCATCTTCTATGCTATAACGCAGAATCAAGGCGGAAGCCGTATCGCCCACTCCGAACGATACGATGTTCCGGCATACGTCAGGATCGGGAACAACGACCAAGCCTTTGAAATAATCTTCAAAACGATCACCCGACAGTACATCGTCACGACCGTGCAAACGAGTGAGCATATCCTCTCCCAACTCATCCGGCAGACGGATCTCCAACCGTTCGCTATCGCCCGGTTTCGGATTGAACGTGCAGGTCGCGATCGGTTCCGGATCGAAGGCAAAAGAGGAATTATTGTACAGATAGTCATTGTCATTCAGGATCACCTTCTCCAACAGGCGGTGTATGGTGAGACGCATCGGCTGCATCGTGTCACCGATCGAATAGCCCCCGTAAGACAAGGCCAATACAAGAGAATCCAGCCGGACCGCTTCGTCGGCCTCCGTGCTATAGGTCGGAACCGAATAAGGAAGGTAGGCGCAGGCAGAAACAGTCCCCCAAAGCGAATGGGTGTATTTGCCGACAAGGGCAAGTCCCAGCCCGTTCGTCTCCAACGAGTCGATTATGGTGGAAGTGACCGTCACGGTACAACTATCGACACAGATATTGCGAAAAGCACTGTCGACCAGATTATCTCCGTAGCTGTTTCCCTCATCGTAACAAGAAAAGAGAGAACCGCACAGCAAGAACAACCAAAAAGGAATCAGAATTTTATTCATACATATATATTATATTTCAAGTTTGCAAAGAACTCCAATCCCGACTTGTCTTGCAAGAATAACCTGCCAACGCTCCATTTCTCTCTATCAAAGACAAATGTTGCCCTGTCAACGCCTTTTCAAAGGCAAAAACAGCTTTTACCATCCTGAACCATCCGTTCACCGGATAAGAAAGCCCGTTTACCGATTTAATTTGCAGGAAAAGAGGAAGTCCCGTTTTTTTGTATCCGAAAACAATAAAGAACACGTTTAAGAATGACACACAAAAGTTTATTTGCTCTTTTGATAGCATTGTTTCCCGTCTTCGTGACTTCCTGCAGCGACGATGACGATGATGACTTGATCGGTCACTGGGTCCGCACCTCCGATTTCGACGGGCTTGCCCGTGGAGAAGCCTCCAGTTTTTCCATCGGCGACAAAGGATATTTGGTCTGCGGATATGACGGCAGCAAAAGCAATGCTCGCCTGAGCGATTTATGGGAATACGATATGACAACGGATGCCTGGACACAAAAGGCAGGCTTTCCAGGAACAGCCCGCAGTAACGGAACGGCTTTTGCCATCGACGGCAAAGGATATTTCGGGACCGGTTATGACGGCGTAAACAAACTGAACGACTTCTGGGAGTATGATCCGGCAACCAACAACTGGACACAGAGAACCGATTTTCCAGGTTCGGGACGCTACGACGCCGTTTCTTTCGGCGTATCCGGCAAAGGATATATAGGAGCCGGATATGACGGGAACTACCTGAAAGATTTCTACTCGTTCGACCCCGCAGCCAACACATGGACGCAAATCGTCAGCATCGGAGGAAGCAAACGCCAGGGAGCTTCCAGCTTCGTGATCGACAATATTGCCTACGTCTGCGGAGGTGTCAACAACGGCGAATATGTCGACGACTTCTGGAAATTCGATCCGACGGCAGGCCAGTGGACGCAACTGCGTGACATAGCCAACACCTCGGACGAAGACTATGACGACGATTACAGCATTGTACGCATGAATGCCACAACCTTCGTTATTGACGGTGCGGCATACCTGACCTGCGGAGAAAGCGGGGGTGTCCGCAGCGACACTTGGAAATACTATCCTTCCACCGACTTGTGGGAACAGGTACACAACTTCAAAGGGGCGGCGCGTACAGTAGCGGTCTCTTTCTCCAACGGGACAAGAGGCTACATAGCAACGGGCAAAAGCGGTACCTACCGGTTCGACGACATCTGGGAACTGCATCCTTTCGATTATGATCCTGATGACGATTGATGATGAATGCGATGATGAGAAAAGGCAGGAAGGCTCTCGGAAGCCTGATCATACTGCTGCCGTTGTTACTGGTTCTTTTTTATTTTCGTTTCCGGGAAAAGGGGTCCCGGAACGAGATGCAACCTGAGTTGCAGACGTTTCAATTGGGGGATGGCTGGGGATACAAAGTGATGATGAACAAAAAAGTGATGATTTACCAACCCACCATTCCCGCAATTGATTCGCTCCGCCCCTTCCCTTCGGAAGCCAGTGCCCGGCGTATCGGCAGCCTGGTAGTGGAAAGAATCAAGAAGAGCCAATGTTTTTCGATAACAACAGATGATATTATACATTCACTCTCTGATTAAGAGGAAGGCCTGCCAGTGATGGTCGGCCTTTTTTTATTTTTTGTAAGTCTTATATCCATAGACAGCCAAGCTGCCCAACTCTTCTTCGATACGGAGCAACTGGTTGTATTTCGCCATACGGTCCGAACGACTCAACGACCCGGTCTTGATCTGTCCGCTGTTGGTCGCAACGGCAATGTCGGCGATCGTAGCGTCTTCTGTCTCACCGGAACGGTGTGAAGTAACGGAGGTATAGCCGTTGCGGTGGGCCATTTCGATTGCATCCAGTGTCTCGGACAACGTTCCGATCTGGTTCACCTTGATCAGGATAGAGTTCGCACAGCCTTCCTCAATACCTTTCTTCAGGAATTCCACATTTGTCACGAACAGGTCGTCACCGACCAACTGGCATTTGCTTCCCAACGCCCCGGTCAACAGTTTCCAGCCGGTCCAATCGTTTTCGTCCATACCGTCCTCGATAGAGTCGATCGGGTATTTGGCAACCAGTTCGGACAGGTAGGCCACCTGTTGCTCAGCCGTACGCTTGGCGCCTTTGGCCCCTTCAAACTTCGTATAATCATACACACCATCATGATAGAATTCGGAAGAAGCACAGTCCATAGCGATCGTCACGTCCTTACCCGGCTCGTATCCGGCAGCTTCAATGGCAGCCATGATGGAGTTCAACGCGTCTTCCGTCCCGTCCAATGCAGGAGCGAAACCGCCTTCGTCACCGACAGCCGTGCTCAAGCCGCGATCGTGCAACACCTTCTTCAAGGCATGGAAGACTTCGGCGCCCATGCGCAAGCCTTCACGGAAACAACAGGCGCCAACCGGACGGATCATGAATTCCTGGAAAGCGATCGGAGCATCGGAATGCGAACCGCCATTGATAATATTCATCATCGGGACAGGCAACACATACGCATTCGTCCCGCCGATATAACGGTAAAGAGGCAGGTCCAGATAGTTGGCTGCCGCCTTGGCTACTGCCAAAGAAACGCCCAACATGGCGTTGGCGCCTAAATTGGACTTAGTTTTCGTACCGTCGAGTTCAATCAGTTTATGGTCGATCTCACGCTGGCTCAGAGCACTCATCCCCAAAATGGCGGGAGCAATTACGTTATTGACATTATCGACAGCTTTCAGAACGCCTTTGCCACCATAGCGTTTTTTGTCGCCATCGCGAAGTTCGATTGCTTCGTTTTCACCAGTAGACGCACCGGAGGGAACGGCTGCACGGCCAAAAGCGCCGGAAGCCAGATGTACATCTACTTCAACAGTCGGGTTACCACGTGAATCAAGGATTTCTCGTCCTACTACTTTTACAATTTCCATACTTCTAATATTTGAGTTTTATCTTCTGTATCCATGTAACAAAAGAAGACGAGGCTTTGTTGGATGAACAAGATCGAACTTATTTACCACGCCATTTACACAATTGACAAATGGATGGCAATTCCTGTTTTTTGTCAACACTTTGTCGTGTTAAAAAATATTACCCTTAGGTGTAAATCCTTTTACATGCCCTACTAACCCCAAATTCCTGCTATACCGGTTACATTTTGACAATAGAGGTTAAGAGAACAAACAACATCTTTATCCAACTTTTTCAAAAAATTCCTCAACTTTTTCCCAACCGCATTGTTACTTTTATACGATAGAATTTTAAAATTGGCCATGATGAAAAGGTTATTATCCATATTATCGCTTCTTCTCCTGTTTTTCATAGGACAGGAAATCATGGCTGCGACAGGCGAATCCGTTACGGACAAAAAGCAAACGACCGTTACGTCAAATCCAAAAGCCTTCTCTCTGCAACATAAGGTAAAAGTTTTCGAACTGAACCAGAGTCCTAATGCTGCTCCGTGTCTGAGCAATCGCGTACAACTTTCCACGGAGATAGGCGGACGGTTCCTGAAAACGGCCTCCCGCCAGTTCGAACTGTCCTTACAAAAAGAACAAGATACCCTCAACAAGATATCGGAAATAGTAGCAGTCACTCATTCGTTAAAATGCTCTTCTCTTCGTATACGGGCAGGCCATTGGGTCTACGTCTTACGAAAAATAATTATTTGATAGTCCATACTGTTGGTTTAGTAGCTGAGAGTAATCGTCTCCCCTCTTGAGGAGAGGATTAAAGGGTGTGTATTTTCGAATGCGCAGACAACATCACACCCCCGCCTCATCCAAGAGGGGAATGGTTAGGAACAGCCACGTGTATATCTGCTTTATCGCAACAAAATCAATCACTATCAAATAATTCAAGAGTATGGGAACTAAAAAAACAAATAATAAAAAATCATACAACGGCATCTCCGCAGCCATCGTAATTTTGACCTGCTTCATCATTGCCGTTTGTTTTTACAGATTCGTCCTGGGCAACCCTGCGAACTTCATGGACAACAATCCTGCCAACCATCCGCTGCCCGGCAACTACTTCGGGACGGTATATAAAGGCGGCTACATTGTTCCGGTCGTCATCACCTTGTTCCTCACCGTCGTTACTCTGAGCATCGAGCGCCTGATCGCCATCAGCCGTTCCAAAGGGAAAAAGAATCTGGTCGGCTTCGTACAGATGATCAAAAAATATCTGGAAGAAGGCAACCTCGATGCCGCCCGTAAACTGTGTGGCGAACAGAAAGGCTCCGTTGCAAATGTCGTCAATGCAGCCTTGTCGCGCTACAGCGATGTGGAGAGTTCTTCCGGGCAGACCAAAGAACAAAAAATACTGATTATTCAAAAAGAGATTGAAGAGAGCACCGCCCTCGAACTGCCTTCGATGGAGCAGAACCTTCCGGTCATCGCCACGATCTCCACGTTGGGAACCCTGTTCGGACTATTGGGAACCGTGTTAGGCATGATCCGTTCGTTCGCCGCTTTGGCCAACGCCGGCGCACCAGACTCCGTAGCCCTGTCCACCGGTATATCCGAAGCTTTGGTCAACACCGCATTAGGTATCGCCACCGGTGCACTGGCCATCATCTCATACAACTACTTCACCAGTAAAATAGACAATATCACCTACGCTATTGATGAAATAGGTTTCTCCATCGTACAGACGTTCGCCGCTAAACATTAAGTCTTATGCCTAAGCTGATAGTAAAACGTAAAAGCACATTCATCGACATGACGGCGATGAGTGATGTCACCGTGTTGCTGCTTACTTTCTTCATGCTGACGTCCACCTTTATACAGAAAGAACCAGTGGTGGTTGCCACCCCTTCGTCCGTCTCTGAGATCAAGATACCGGAAACGAACATCCTGTCCATCCTGGTGGACCCCGACGGGAAAGTATTCATGAGCCTGGACAAGCAGGAAGACAAGGCGAACGTCCTGAAATTGTTGGGAAAAGATTTCGGCATCAATTTCACGGACAAAGAAGTGTATGACTTCAGCCTGCAACCTTCCTTCGGTGTCCCCATCCAGAACATGCAGGAGTTCCTCGGCATGCCGTCCGGCAAACAGGACCGACTGATGAAGGATTACGGTATTCCCACCGACAGCACCGACAACCAGTTCAAACTCTGGGTGCAACATGCACGGGAAGTGAACCGTAACCTCGTCATCGCCATCAAGGCGGACCAAGACACTCCCTATCCGAAGATTAAGAACATCATGAACACATTGCAGGACCTTCGAGAGAACCGGTATAATTTGATTACCTCGCTCAAAAAGATGCCTGACAATGTCTAACAACGACTAAAGTCATGGCAGAAGTAAATACAGACAAAGAGAAAAACGACGGAAAGAAAGGCAAACAGAAAAAAATGACCGTCCGCGTGGACTTCACGCCTATGGTGGACATGAACATGTTGCTGATCACTTTCTTCATGCTCTGTACCTCGCTCAGCAAGCCACAGACAATGGAGATCAGCATGCCGTCGAAAGACCAGGTGACAGAAGCGGAGCAGACAAAAGTCAAAGCCTCCAAAGCCATCACTCTGTTGCTTGGCGAAGAGGATAAGATATACTACTATTTCGGCGAGCCGGACTACGAACACGTCGAGTCGCTGCAACAGACCGACTACTCGCCTGCCGGACTGCGCGACATCCTGCTGGAACGGAATTTCGATGTCGTCAGCCAAATGAAGGAGCTCAAGTTGAAAAGACTCAACAAGGAAATTTCCGAAGACGATTTCAAGAAGCAGGCCACTGAGATAAAAGGTTCCAAAGACGCTCCCGTCGTCCTGATAAAAGCGACCGACGAGGCCTCTTACCGGAATCTGGTAGATGCACTGGATGAAATGCAGATATGCAATATCGGCAAATACGCAATCGTGGATATCACGGATGGAGATAAATTTTTGATCGACAACCTGAAGAGCGGCGGTGAGCTGACCCGACAGATTGCCCGGTCCAACCCTAAAAAATGAAGGTCATGCTAAAGAATATAAACTTGAATTCGCCGGAATGGTGCGAATTGGTCTTCACCGGAAAGAATAAAGAATACGGTGCCTACGAATTACGCAAGACTTCTTCTTCCCGCCACCTCCGCGCCCTGCTGGTCGTAGTGGCCGGGGCGGTCCTGATCATGGCATTGCCGGTCATCATCAAGTCGGTCGTACCGCAACAAGCAAAGGAGCAAGTATTGGAAGTGACTGCTCTCTCCGATCTGAAGATGGAAACGAAAGTGCCGGAAGAAAACATCGTGCGCAACATCGAAGCCCCTCCCCCGCCCAAATTGAAGAGTAGCATCAAGATCACCCCGCCCGTCATCAAAACAGACAAAGAGGCGAACGACAATGATGAGATCAAGACACAGGAAGAACTGACAACTTCGAAGATGGCGATCTCGGTTGCCGACGTTCAGGGGACGGACAGTGAAGACGCGATCGACATCGCCGACCTGAAAGACAACAAGGAGGTTATCCAGGAAGAGACGAAACCTTACACAGCTGTCGAACAGATGCCGGAATATCCCGGTGGCACGACAGAGTTGTTGAAGTTCATTGCCGAACACTTGAGATATCCGGTTTTTGCTGCCGAACAAGGCATACAGGGGATTGTCACGATCCGCTTCGTGGTCAGTCCAGATGGAGAAGTGACGGATATACAAATCCTCCGCAAGCTGGACCCGACGTGTGACAGGGAAGCTGTACGGGTAATCAAATCACTCCCGAAATGGATGCCTGGCAAGCAAAACGGCAAGGCCGTACCTGTCTACTTCACGCTACCGGTACGGTTTAAACTACAATGACCATGAACCGTGAGTCTTCTATTGAGGATACAGATTCTATAAATACAGAAATAATATGAAACGGACTATTATCTTCTCTTTCTTAGCCGTTACGTTTTTAGCAGCTTGCAACTCTAAAGACCGGACGGAGCCTGACGACACTCCCACAAGTGGCGTGATAACGATTGCGGTGGATGAATCGCTCGCTCCGATCGTACAGGAGGAGATCGCCGTATTCGAAAGCATCTACAAAGAAGCGGGTATCGTTCCCCGATTTTCCGGCGAGACGGAGACAATCAACCGGCTACTTCACGACAGTACCTGGCTGGCCATAACCACCCGCCCTCTGACACCGGAGGAAACGGCCTACATGAACCAAAAGAAGCTGTTTCCGAAAGCCGTCAAGGTTGCGACCGATGCGATCGCTTTGATCATCAATCGGCAAAACCGGGACTCGTTGATCGGGATGCCCGCTTTGAAGGACATCCTGACCGGCAAGATACGTAACTGGGACGAGCTGTCGCCTCGTAATCCGTCCACACCGATCGAGGTGGTGTTCGACAATCCAAACTCGAGCACGGTACGGTATGCGATCGACTCGATCTGCGGCGGTGAGAAACTTAGCGGACACCTACAGGCGGAACAAAGCAACCGGGCGGTACTCGATTATGTCTCGAAAACACCGGGGGCGCTCGGTATTGTCGGGGTCAACAGGGTCAGTAACCCGGCCGATTCCACAAGTATGAGCTTTATCGACAATATCCGTGTGATGGCTGTCAGCCGTTACCAGGAGGCGACTCCTGCAAACAGCTTCAAGCCTTACCAGGCTTATATCGCTTTAGGCGATTATCCAATGACACGGCCTGTCTACCTGCTTCTTTCCGAACCCCGGATGGGGCTGGCTTCAGGTTTCACATCCTTTGTGGCAGGCGACCGCGGACAACGGATCATCCTCAAATCGGGATTACTCCCGGCTACACAGCCGCTACGGATTGTAAACATCAAATAAACGCTATATTCGTATGACACGCAACTTCTATATCTTCATCATCTGCCTGTTGGCCAACATCGCTTATGCAGACAATAATTCCGGCATTGATTTTTACAAGGTCGGTGAACCGGACATCGCCCAAAAGCTGTTCGAAGAACAACTAAACAGTTCTCCTGCCGAAAAGGCGGTAGCACTCTATTATATAGGCGAGATCGCTTTCGATACCGGACGGCCGGCAGAGGCACTCGACTATTACAAACAGGGATGGGAAACCAATCCCGAATATGCCTTCAATAAAGTGGGTGAAGGGAAAATCCTGTTGAAGACAGACAGGCCGGCAGCCGAGAAAGCATTCGCCGCCGCGGTCAAGGTCAACAAGAAAAACGCAGAGACCTATGTTGCCATCGCCTCCGCCTACTCGACCAACGGTATGGAGGCTGAGGCCGCAACCTCCCTTGAAAACGCCCGAAAACTGAATCCGAACGCTCCTGCCATCTTTCTCTACGAAGGCGACCGTTTGTTAGCACAAAACAAGCCGGGAGATGCCGCCGGCAAATACGAACAGGCGATTCATTCCGATCCGGACTGCCGGATCGCCTACATCCGGTATGCCGAAGTTTATCAGGGTGTGACTCCTTTTCTCTCCATCGAAATGCTGCAGAAGGTTTTAGCGAACCATCCGGAGTTCCTGCTCGCCAAGCGCACATTGGGAAATATCTATTCTTTGCAGGGCGCCTATGACAAAGCGGCCGAGGCTTACGCCCAATATATGGCCGGTGGGTTATACTCCGTAACCGACCTGGTCCATTATGCTTCCGCCCTGTTTTTCGACAAACAGCATGGCAAAGCGGCCGAAGTGCTCGTCAAAGGCAAGGCTATGACCCCGGACAATTTCTTGCTGAAACGTCTCAGTTTCTACAATGCTTGCGAGACCGGCAAATATCAGGAGGGACTGGACGAGGCGGTTGCTTTCTTCCAAACCTCGGACGGCAAATTTATCTGGCAGGATTATCTATATTACGGCCGCTTGCTGAACGAAGCCAGGCAGTATGACCAATCTTTAACCGCTTTGCTGCAGGCACAAGCTCTTTGCGACAGCAACGCGCACCCCGAAATATACAAGGATATCGCCAACGTCAGCCTGAAGAACGGAAACGACAATGCGGCAATCGAGGCTTATACAAAATATATCGAACAGATAGGCGAAACAGCAGAGGCTGCTGATTTCTATCAATTAGGAAAATATTACTACGGGGCTGCCGTCAAGGACAGTACGCTCGCTACCGGTTATCTGGCAAAAGCCGACAGTCTCTTCGCCATCGTAAAGGAGCGCGTGCCGTCAAGTCCTTTAGGCCTCCTGTGGCAGGCCCGTACCCATTCGCTACTGGACCCGGAAACGGAGAATGGGCTGGCTAAACCATACTACGAAGCATGTATCCCGATGTTCGAAAAGAATCAGGATAAATACCGGAAGGAACTGGCCGAATGTTACCGCTACCTGGGCTATTATTATTATCTCAGGCAGGAGATGGACTGTTCGAAACTGTACTGGAATAAGCTCCTCGCCATCAACCCCTCCGACCAAATGGCTTTAGAAGCACTGAAAAACATCAAATAGGACCTTTTTCTCTCTCTTCATATTTTTTTTCGCCCTGGCATATCACTTAATCGACCTTTCGGTATGCCGGGGCTTACTTTTATAGTACAACTACGAAGCCCCTATAACCAAACGATTACAGGGGCTTGTTTTTTGTCTGCCTCCGGTCTTCACAGAGGGAAGGGCAGAAGATCTTTTTATAATTTCATTAACTTTAGTATTAATATTCACCGCATGTTCTCCCTCACGGGGTAATTGGACATTTCCAAGCAATCCGGTTACAAGACCGACTAACTATCCGGAAAACACCGCACGATGATATTCTGAATTATTTGATTATAAAATGTCAAATGTCTGTAAGGGCAACTCACGAACCGCCCTTACGACAGACAGTATTGTTTTTAAATCGTTATTTAACGATAGCTTTTACAGCTGCTTCACCTTCAACAGCAACAACTACCACTCCTGTCGGAACTGCGATTGTTACATTGTCAGAAGAGACAACCGTGTTGGCTACCACCTGCCCCAAGATGTTACTTACAACAACTTTCTTGCCTGCAGCACCGGTAATCATCACATTTCCTTCTCCGGCAATAACTTTTACTTCAGATACTGTTACACCCTCATTTGCAGTAGGGGCCGATTGCGATTCGATAAAGAAACGAACTGCATTCTTTTTATCAGCATCCATATAGAAGTAGTTGTTATACTGGCTAACATATTTTTTACCCTGACGAATAACATATTCATCACTGCCATTTCCATCCAGAATAATCTGATATTGGAACTTAGCCAAGTTTCCTTTGATCTTTTTCGGAGCATTATCTTTTTCAGCAACCAATACGGACTTGCCGTCAACCGTAGTACGTAAAGTATCGGAAGAAACCAGTTCACCGGCCTTGAAGATCAGCTTTGCTTCACCACTTGCCTGATTTTCCATATTGAAACGATAGTTCTTACGAGCTGCATAATAATCTGCAGAATCTATAGCATTGTACAGGAAGTTGCCACCTTTAGCAATATAGAACGACGGAATATTACGATCCGAATGAACAGTATCAACCCAGAATGTCAAGTCTTCACCAGCTTCGCTTGCAATAGCCAAACGTGCGTCCTTGTTATCATCCATAGTCATGAAACCACCACGTACCACTTCAATAGAGAGATGTTGCGGAATAGCTTCCAGACTGACGGCCGGAGTTTCTTCCACCATGAAAGTCTTCAGGCTTGTACTGATCTTGGCAGCCAGATCATAATTCTCTTCAGCATCCCAAGCTGCCTCTTCGTCATTTTTCACATCTGCAACCTGTGCATATGTTGTGGTCGCAGTCGTAAGTACACTGCTACCATTCTTAATCAGTGAAACAGAGCCATCAAGGTTATTTTTGATAATGAATTTATCAGCAGTTGCATCTGTCTTTTCGTCCAATTCATAATCAGAAGAGTAAGTCAGGTAATAATCATCGATCTCATCATCAAATGCTTTTATTGCATAAGTATAATAAGCTACAGTATCTCTTGTTGTAGAAGTCAAGATACGGCTATCTTTCAGGTAGATGTATTTATTCAATACGTTAACCGGCTTTTCACTCTTAACCAACTCAAACTGTGTCATATTGTCTGCATCTACATAAGCGAGGATTTCATCTTTCTGAAGAACACCGTCATCATCTCTCGTTCCACCCACATAGAAAGCTGTTGCAGCATCATTGTTTTTAGCCAATTCAAATTGAACCAGCCCCATACCGTCTGTTCTATTTACGAACGTTGCGAACTTGTCTTCTACAGTATACGGAGTCAGGACGATCTTCGTATTTGCCAAATCAACGGATTTGAACTCTACATCTTCATTTGTTGTCGTAGCATCTACCCATTCAACATTTACGTTAGTTTGAGTTGCAGGATATACTGTATAAATACCTTCTTTGTTTTCATACAAAGAAATTTCGAACGATTTTTGAGTCTGACGATTTGTGAATGTGATCGTCTTATCCGTTTTATCGATTGCAGTTACAACAAACTGATACATCGGGTCTGCTTCGTCATATTCGACAGTTGAAGCCAAGGCAAATGCTGAAGCATTTTCCATGATGGTCAGATACTGTTTGTATTCTGTTTCATTCTCTTTCTTTTCACCGCTTACAAACTGGATCGTATAGATAGAAGGAGCATCTTCTTTCTGCAAGAATGCAGCCAGGTCGTCACCATCCATCAACGTTGAATTGGTAGTTGCAAAACTCAATGCATCTGCAACCGTAGTTGTTACCAAATAGTTTTCTTTCTGATCCGTAACCACACCGATATAGCCATTTTTAGCGTTATGCTTTTCTGTCGGGTTTTTATCGGCAGATACAAACACATGTATATCACTTGCAACAATATTGTAACTTTCCGGAGCTGTCATTGGATCAGGAACTCCAATTGCGAAACATGCATTTCCGACGTAAACTTCATCACCGGAAGAATAGTCATCTGATGTACGAGCACCTGTGAAAAAGTTCATTTCAGAACCTTGAACGGTAGTCAATTCATAGCCTACACCATTAGCACGATCAGCCTTGTTAATGTCATAATTGCCTTTCGGATCGATTGCAAGGAAAGTACATTGATAGAACAACTCTACCATATTCTCTGTAATCTCAACATCTGTTCCATTCAATTCTTCCGGATAAGCTGTTGCAAAATAAACACCGGCGGGGATAGCCATGTCATTTTCCAAGTCAATATCAGACTTTACATAGAAAGCTTTCAAATTAACCTTCGACAAATTATCATTCTTCCAAGAGTACTTATTATCAGCCTTGAAATCCAAGTTAAAACCTTCACCTCCCATTACATCGTTCAGAGCAGCAACTTCATCATCCCCCAATGTCTTTGTTTTAAGTTTACAAAGGATTATTTTACTTCCCGAACTATTAAGAGAAACAGATGCACTAATTTGTAAAGGATTACCCGAACTTACACCCGTATAAAGATACAAATCATCTTTCTGATTGAACTGGGAGTCATGGTTATCTGAAGCATCAACAGCAAAACGAGCAAACTGATCTTTCTCTGCATCATGAGAGCTCTTAGAAGCATCAGTTATAAGTTGATTGGAATCATCAAATGTCAAATACTTTCCTGTTCCAATGTTTTGCAATGAATACAAATATCCACTAGCTTTACCAAGAGCATCTTTCTGAGGAGATTCCAAGAAATTCCATGCAGTCTCTTCTAAATCCAATGACTGATCACTGGCAGTTAAGGTCACCCCTGAGTAAGTCAAAGTCTTACCATCCCCTGAAGCTGTAACTTTCAGCAAAACATCATTTGCTGAAGCCACACCATCATTGTCTACATCTGCAATAACAAAATAAGGACCGCTTTTCCATGTTGCTTTAGCTGCAGGATCAGCCACTGTCTCTAATTCAATTCCATTAACAGTAAGGGGAGTTTGAGCCCAAACACTACCACCCAACGAGCTCACAACTAATAAGCCCGCTGTCAAAAGCGTAGAAATCTTTTTGTTCATAATCTAAAATTTAATATTAATAATACTATAATTGAAATATTCGTCCTATTCTATCTATATATGTACGCGCATTTATAATGTACACGTGTTAACTTTTGTATCTTGATTGCAAAAACGATCGTTTTAATTTGTCATTTTTACAGTACAAAAATACATATACTTTTTTAAACCACAACTCTTTTCTCTAAAAAAATCCGATCTCTATATCCTTTCTTATCAATCAGATAGCAATTCAAGTACAAAAAACCTCCTTTTCGATACGAACCTCAAAGAGAGGCAAAAAAAATGGCTAAAAAAACGATCGTTTTTTTTAGTCATTTCTCCTCCACTTAAAAGTTAGTACCACAGACATTTATATTCAAAAGCGATGTTATGATAATTCATCAATGCCATTTTCGTTCAAAAATCGGTATTTTTTAGTGAATCCCCTGATGCCAACTGCGTTTCAGATGGGTATCCATACATTTTTGTTCCAATACTCACAAGTCCTTTTTTTGAAGTTTTTCAATTTTTGCTCAAAAACGATCTAAAATGAAGAAAACTGTCCCCTATTTTAAACAAGGGTAATTCTTTCCAACATCCATCTCCACACAGAAACAGACCACAACCTTCAGTACTTCACTAATTATCTCGTCCAAATCCTGGTCATATAAGGAAAAACAGAAGTGGCAAATGCAGACGATTTTCAAGTATCACCGTTCAAGGAATCACAAATATTCCCCTCTCCGGAAGTTAAACTACACGAAACGCCCACTTAATTGCACAATAATTCATTGATAAACAGCAAAATGAATCTTACAATCAAAAGAAAAACAAAAGATAGGGAAATTATAAAAGTAGCAGCGCGTTTGTTACAAAATTATGAAGATACAATATATACGGCTAATGCATATCAGCCTGCAACTATCAGAGGAAGAAAAACAGTAACGAAACAAATGAATCTTTTTATTACTATAGTGCCCATGGGAAAGGAGGATGATTCAGCTTATAGCATATATCCATTTGGGATAAAAATAAAAAAACCCATCTGCGAAAGGCAGATAGGCTTTTTTATTTGTTTGTTGAATATGCTTAAATTATTCAGCAGCTTTTTCCTCTGTAGCAGGAGTCTCTGCAACAGGAGCTTCAGTTTCAGCAGCCGTAGACTTTTTACGAGAACGTCTTGTCTTTGTTGCCTTCTTAGCTGTAGCCGTCTTCAACATGTTTTCGTTGTAATCAACCAGTTCAATGAAGCACATTGCTGCGTTGTCACCCAAACGGTTACCAGTCTTCAAGATACGAGTGTAACCTCCCGGACGATCACCGATCTTCTGAGATACTTCCTTGAACAATTCTGTTACAGCATATTTGTCTTGCAAATTGCTGAATACCACACGTCTTGAGTGAGTTGTATCCTCTTTAGACTTAGTGATAAGCGGCTCTACGAACTTACGGAGCGCTTTAGCTTTAGCTACAGTCGTGAAGATTCTCTTATGTTTGATAAGAGAACATGCCATGTTTGAAAGCATTGCGTCACGGTGAGTGTTCGTACGACCTAAATGATTTATTTTTTTATTGTGTCTCATCGCTATACTTACTCTTTATCTAATTTATATTTAGTGATATCCATACCGAATGAAAGGTTCAGACTCTCAAGCAGTTCATCAAGTTCTGTAAGTGACTTCTTACCAAAGTTACGGAATTTCAACAGGTCATTCTTGTTGAATTTAACCAACTCACCTAATGTTTCAACATCTGCGGCTTTCAAGCAATTCAATGCACGAACGGAAAGATCCATATCCGAGAGTTTGCTCTTCAGCAACTGACGCATGTGAAGCACTTCTTCATCGAATTCCTCATTACCGTCAGTATCAACTGTCTCGATAGCAATCTTTTCATCTGAGAACAACATGAAATGGTGAATCAGAATCTTAGCTGCCTCTTTTAACGCTTCCTTCGGATGAATAGAACCATCAGTGGCTATTTCAAGAACCAACTTTTCGTAGTCCGTCTTTTGCTCAACACGGAAGTTTTCAATCGAATACTTGACGTTGCGAATAGGTGTGTAAATAGAGTCGATTGCAATCACGTGCATGTCTGCATTCGGGTCTCTGTTTTCATCAGCGGGAACATATCCGCGACCTTTGTTAATCGTCAGCTCGATCTGGAAACCTGCGTTCGGATCCAAACGACAAATAACTAACTCAGGATTCAATACTTCGAATCCGGTCAGCTGTTTACCTATATCACCGGCTTTGAACACTTCCGAACCCGAAACAGTAATACTTACTTTTTCATTCTCTATGTCGTCTACAATATGCTTGAACCGTACTTGTTTCAGATTCAAGATAATGTTTGTCACATCCTCGATAACACCGGGGATCGTACCAAATTCATGGTCAACCCCTTCAATCTTAATGGATGTAATAGCAAAACCTTCAAGTGACGACAGGAGAATACGGCGCAGAGCATTACCTATAGTAATACCATAGCCGGGTTCCAACGGACGAAATTCAAACTTTCCGAAGAAATTGTCCGCTTCCAACATTAATACTTTATCGGGTTTTTGAAATGCTAATATCGCCATGGAAATCAATTATTATTTAGAATACAATTCTACGATCAACTGCTCTTTAATGTTTTCAGGAATATCAGCTCTTTCCGGCAGATGCAGTAATTTTCCGCTTAAAGAAGACTGATCCCATTCAATCCAAGGATACTTGCTGTGATTAAATCCAGACAATGCATCGGCAATCACCTCAAGAGATTTAGATTTTTCTCTAACACCAATAACCTGACCGGCTTTTACAGAGTAAGAAGGGATGTTTACAACCTTACCGTCTACCGTAATGTGACGATGAGAGACCAACTGACGGGCTGCAGCGCGTGTCGGAGCGATACCCAAGCGGAATACTACATTGTCCAAACGAGCTTCCAGTAACTGCAACAGTACTTCACCGGTAATACCTTTTGAACGTGACGCTTTTTCAAACAGGTTTCTAAACTGTTTTTCCAATACACCGTATGTATATTTAGCTTTCTGCTTTTCACGAAGCTGGATTCCGTACTCAGAAGTCTTTCTCTTGCGGGCATTTCCGTGCTGTCCGGGAGGATAATTCTTTTTTGAAAGAACTTTATCCGGTCCGAATATTGCCTCACCAAACTTACGGGCAATTCTTGTTTTAGGTCCAGTATATCTTGCCATTTTTTTATTGTTTTAATGTTCTGTTCTGAATCTGGAACCGTGCAGCCGCGACTACAGAGAGGATAAGGTCTATGTGTAATCTATTCACAATTCCGGATTCAATGTTCAAGAAACTATAGTTAATTATACTCTTCTCTTTTTCGGAGGACGACAACCATTGTGAGGAAGCGGAGTAACGTCTATGATCTCCGTTACTTCAATACCTGCACCGTGAATAGTTCTGATAGCAGACTCACGTCCGTTACCCGGTCCCTTTACGAATACTTTTACTTTTCTCAAACCAAGATCGTAAGCTACTTTTGCACAATCCTGAGCTGCCATCTGAGCTGCATACGGAGTGTTCTTTTTAGAACTTCTGAATCCCATCTTACCTGCAGAAGACCAACTGATTACCTGACCTTCGCTATTAGCAAGAGATACAATAATGTTGTTAAAAGAAGAATGAATATGAGCTTGACCGTAAGCGTCAACTTTTACGTTTCTCTTCTTTGCTGCGACTGTTTTCTTTGCCATATCAATTCTTATTATTTAGTAGCTTTTTTCTTATTTGCAACAGTTTTCTTCTTACCCTTACGAGTACGAGCATTATTCTTTGTGCTCTGGCCTCTCAAAGGTAAACCAATACGGTGACGAACACCTCTGTAACATCCGATATCCATCAGACGCTTGATATTCAGCTGAACTTCAGAACGAAGATCACCTTCTACTTTGTATTCAGCGCCAATGACTTCACGTACTTTTGCAGCCTGATCGTCTGTCCAGTCTTTTACTTTGGTATCACGATCGATCCCTGCTTTATCTAAAATGGATTTTGAAGCGCTACGACCAATACCGTAAATATAGGTCAAGGCAATTTCTCCTCTTTTATTTTGTGGCAAGTCTACACCAACTATTCTTATAGCCATATTACTTACTTAAATTATTTTGCAAAAATAATAAATTATCCTTGACGTTGTTTATACTTAGGATTTTTCTTGTTAATTACGTATAAGCGTCCCTTTCTTCTAACGATTTTGCATTCGGGAGTACGCTTCTTTAAAGATGCTCTTACTTTCATATCTTGTTATTTTTTTATTTATATCTAAAAGCAATTCTACCTTTCGATAGATCATACGGAGACATCTCAACTCTTACTTTATCACCGGGAAGTATTTTAATGTAATGCATCCGCATCTTCCCTGAGATATGAGCAGTGATTTCATGTCCGTTCTCTAATTCTACACGAAACATTGCGTTTGACAATGCTTCTACTATAACTCCATCTTGTTCAATTGCTGACTGCTTAGCCATATAAAATTAAATCAATTAAATTGCGTTGTTACCTAAAACTTCTTCTAAAAACTTGAATGAAGACAATATCTGGGGTCCTTCTGGGCGAATTGCTATACAATGCTCGAAATGAGCCGAACACTTCCTGTCTTTCGTACGAACTGTCCAACCGTCTTTCTCAAAAGCGACATTCTTACTACCCATATTGATCATCGGCTCTATGCAGATACACATACCGCTGCGCAACAAGGGACCGCAACCTGGACGCCCGTAATTAGGAACTTCAGGTTCTTCATGCATCTTACGTCCGATACCATGACCGACCAGTTCCCTGACAACAGAGTAACCTTTCGATTCACAATAAGACTGTACGGCATGACTGATGTCTCCGAGACGTTTGCCCTCGATAGCATGCTGGATTCCCAAATAAAGTGATTCTTTCGTTGCCTTCAACAAAGCCTTCACCTTGGGATCAACTTCACCCACACAAAATGTATAAGCCGAGTCACCGACAAAACCATTCAACACTGTACCACAGTCGACAGATATAACATCTCTCTCTTTCAATATTGTCTTTGAAGAGGGAATACCATGTACAACCTGTTCATTCACAGAAGCACATATGGAATTGGGGAAACCACCATATCCCAAAAACGCCGGAACCGCACCATTATCTCTAATGAATTCTTCGGCTATCTTATCGAGTTGAAGCGTATTGACACCAGGAACAATATGTTTGGCCAATTCACCAAGCGTCTTGCCCACCAGTTGATTCGCCGCACGCATCAACTCAATCTCTTCATCTGTTTTTAAATAGATCATTCTAATTAATAAGTACCAACTGCGCCTGAGCGACCTTTAATTCTTCCTGACTTCAACAAACCGTCATAATGACGCATCAACAAATGACTTTCTACTTGCTGCAGTGTATCCAACACCACACCAACCAGGATCAACAAAGATGTTCCGCCAAAGAACTGGGAGAACGCCATACTAACACCGGCGATCCGGGCAAAAGCTGGCATGATTGCCACTAATGCGAGAAAGAATGCTCCCGGCAAAGTAATACGGTCCATGATGGTATCCAAATAATCCTTGGTACTTTTTCCTGGCTTAACACCAGGAATGAACCCGTTGTTTCTCTTCAGATCATCCGACATCTGAGTAGGATTGATCGTGATAGCTGTATAGAAATATGTAAACAAGATAATCAGTACAGCAAATACGAAGTTGTACCAAAATCCGGTATTGTCCATAAACGCAGCTACCCAACCAGACTGTTCGCCAGTACTCGAGAAACCAACAATTGAAATCGGAATAAACATGATTGCCTGGGCAAAGATGATAGGCATCACGTTTGCAGCATTCACCTTAAGAGGAATGTACTGACGAGCGCCACCATATTGTTTATTCCCGATGATCCGTTTCGCATACTGTACGGGCACCTTGCGAGTACCTTGTACCAACAGGATCGCACCTGCTATAACCAGCAAAAGGAACAACATTTCAAACAAGAACATAACCAGACCACCGGTTTTCTCACTTGTTCTCGAAATAAATTCTTCGAACAAAGAGTGCGGTAGACGGGCTATAATACCAACTAAAATGATAAATGAAATACCATTTCCAACACCTTTATCTGTAATTCTTTCACCAAGCCATAAGATAAACATACTTCCAGCAGCTAAAATAACTGTAGAAGATATTGTAAACCATATACCTGCAGGCAGAGCTGCTCCGGCGGCTTTCAGCTGTACACTTAAGTTAACAAGATAAGTAGGACCCTGGAACAGAAGGATAGCTACAGTCAGATAACGAGTCCACTGGTTGATCTTACGTCGACCACTCTCACCTTCTCTCTGCAATTTCTGGAAAGAAGGGACTGCAATTGCCATCAACTGCATTACAATGGAAGCGGATATATATGGCATAATCCCCAATGCAAAAATCGAAGCATTAGAGAAAGCACCACCAGAGAACATATCCAACAACGCCAGCAATCCGCCTCTTGTCTGTTCCTGTAAAGCGGTCAACGCTTTAGGATCAATACCCGGAAGAACGACGTATGTACCGAAACGGTATATAGCCACCAACAATAGAGTGGTGAGGATCCGATTTCTCAGATCCTCAATCTTCCAAATATTTTTTATTGTTTCAACTGCTCTCATAACTTAGAGTTTAACAACAGTTCCACCTACTGCCTGGATAGCAGCTTCAGCACTCTTAGAGAAAGCGTGAGCTTCTACTTCAAGTTTAACTGTCAAGTTGCCGTTAGCAAGAATTTTAACCAGCTGAGAAGAGGAAATAAAACCAGCTTCAATCAGTTCGTTAATACCAATCTTTGTAAGCTGCAGGGCTTCAGCCATGCCTTGTAATGTAGAAAGATTGATAGCTTTATATTCAACGCGGTTAATATTCTTGAAACCAAATTTAGGTAAGCGTCTCTGTATAGGCATCTGACCTCCCTCGAAACCGATTTTCTGTTTGTAACCAGATCTTGATTTCGCACCTTTATGACCTCTTGTTGAAGTTCCTCCTAATCCTGAACCTGGACCACGGCCGATTCTTTTTCTGGTCTTGGTAGATCCTTCAGCAGGTTTTAAATTTGATAAATTCATATCGTATAATTTATTTTTCAACCGTTATTACTTTACTACTGAAACCAAATGTTTCACTTTCTCAACCATACCCAGAATTGCCGGAGTAGCTTCATGTTCTACAACCCGGTTCATTTTCTTCAGACCCAGTGCATCAAGAGTTCTCTTTTGGTCTTTCGGGCATTTAATTCTACTTTTTGTCTGCTTAACTTTAATAGTTGCCATAACTTATTATCCTCCCTAATTAACCTCTGAATACTTTTTCAACTGTAACACCTCTGTTCTGAGCAACCATCAACGGGCTTCTTAACTCACTTAAAGCGGCAATAGTAGCCTTTACCAAGTTGTGAGGGTTGGAAGATCCTTTTGACTTAGCCAAAACGTCAGTGATACCTACACTTTCCAATACAGCACGCATAGCACCACCAGCCTTAACACCAGTACCATGAGAAGCCGGCTTGATCAGCACCTGAGCGCCACCGAACTTAGCTAACTGTTCGTGAGGAATAGTACCTTTATGAACAGGGACTCTAATCAGATTTTTCTTTGCAGCCTCAACTCCTTTTGCAATAGCTGTCGTTACTTCACCGGCTTTACCCAAGCCCCAACCTACGATACCGTCTTCGTTTCCTACTACAACAATAGCAGCAAAACTGAATGTACGTCCACCTTTGGTTACTTTAGTTACGCGGTTGATTGCAACCAAACGGTCCTTCAACTCTATGTCGTTGGTCGACTTAACTCTATTATTAACTCCTGCCATCTTCATTAAAATTTAAGGCCGCCGTTACGTGCAGCATCAGCTAATTCTTTAATTCTCCCATGATACAGGTAACCGTTACGGTCGAAAACAACAGCCTGTACACCAGCTTCCTGGGCTACCTTAGCGATCTGTTCCCCAACCTTAGCAGCAATCTCCTTTTTCGGAGCTTTAATATCCATCTTCAAAGAAGAGGCTGCAGCCAGAGTCTTACCTGTCGTATCATCTATAACCTGTGCATAGATCTGCTTATTGCTTCTAAACACAGTCAGGCGCGGACGTTCAGGAGTTCCTGATATCTTACCGCGTACACCTGCTTTTATCTTTAATCTTCTTTCTTCCTTCGTTGTCATGATAATTTCAGTTTACGTAGATTACTTACCTGCTGATTTACCAGACTTTCTGCGAATTTCTTCACCCACGAACTTGATACCTTTACCTTTATACGGTTCCGGCATTCTGAATGAACGAATCTTAGCACAAATCTGTCCCAGTAATTGTTTATCAGCCGATTCAAGGATAATAAGAGGATTTTTATTTCTCTCTGCCTTTGTTTCCACTTTTACTTCTTTAGGCAACAACAGATAGATGTTGTGAGTATAACCTAAAGAAAGATCTAACAGCTGACCTGTATTTGTCACACGGTAACCGACACCAACAAGTTCCAGTTCTTTTTTGTATCCTTCTGAACAACCGATCACCATGTTGTTGATCAGCGAACGATACAGACCGTGCAATGCACGATGGTTCTTTTCGTCTGTCGGACGTGTCAGATGAATGATTCCATCTTCCAAAGTCACGTTAATATCAGGATTCACAACCTGAGTCATTTCGCCTTTGGGACCTTTTACAGTCACTACATTATCCTTAATGGTAACCGTAACACCGGCCGGTACATGAATTGGTAATTTTCCTATTCTTGACATTCTTCTTTCCTCCTAATTAATAAACATAACATAATACTTCACCACCGATCTTCAGATCACGGGCTTCTTTGTCTGTCATCACACCTTTAGAAGTAGAAAGAACGGCAATACCTAAACCATTCAATACTCTCGGCATTTCCTTGTAACCAGTGTACTTACGCAAACCAGGGGTAGAAACTCTTTCCAGTTTCTTGATTGCATTTACTTTGTTTACCAAGTCATACTTCAAGGCAATCTTAATTGTACCCTGAGGACCATCTTCTACAAACTTAAAATTAAGAATGTAACCCTTGTCGAAAAGGATCTTAGTGATCTCTTTCTTTAAATTTGACGCCGGCACTTCAACAACTCTGTGCTTCGCTTTAATTGCATTACGCAATCTTGTCAAATAATCTGCAATAGGATCTGTCATATATAAATGAATTAAATTGATCCGGCCATCCGGACAATATTTAAATTAAAAAAACTCTTACCAACTTGCTTTCTTTACACCCGGGATTAAACCATGAGATGCCATTTCACGCAGTTGAATACGAGAAATACCGAACTGGCGTACATAACCTTTCGGACGACCTGTAATTTTGCAACGATTGTGCAAACGTACAGGAGAAGCATTTTTAGGTAAAGCCTGTAAAGCTTCATAGTCTCCTGCTGCTTTCAATTCTGCTCTTTTAGCAGCATATTTAGCTACGAGCTTTGCTCTTTTCACCTCACGGGCTTTCATTGATTCCTTTGCCATAACTACTTAGTCTTTTTTTGCATTTTTAAAAGGCAATCCAAATTCTCTCAAGAGAGCATACCCTTCTTCGTCTGTTTTCGCAGAGGTCACAAAGGTAATATTCATTCCCAATATTTTGGTAATATTATCGATATTTATTTCAGGGAAAATGATTTGTTCCTGAATTCCGAGGGTATAATTACCTCTTCCGTCCAACTTACTTTCGATCCCCTTGAAGTCACGAATACGGGGAAGAGCTACACGAACGAGTCTTTCCAAGAATTCGTACATCTGTTCACGACGCAATGTCACCATTACACCGATCGGCATTTTCTTACGCAACTTGAAGTTAGAGATATCCTTCTTTGAAACAGTTGCAACAGCCTTCTGGCCTGTAATTGCAGACAATTCACTGATGGCGATATCGATAATCTTCTTATCTGCAGCAGCCATCCCCAAACCTTGATTGATAACAATCTTTTTCAGTACGGGAACCTGCATTACGGTTTTATAACCGAACTCTTTCGTCAAAGCAGGAACAATTCTGTCCTGATATTCTTTCTTAAGACTGGCAGTATTGCTCATTACTTAATTTCCTCCCCTGATTTTTTAGAATAACGCACTAAAGCACCTTTTTCGTCTAACTTCCGACCGATACGTGTCGGTTTACCGGATTTCGGATCAACAACGTTCAGGTTAGAAATATGAATAGGAGCTTCCTTCTTTTCAATACCTCCTTGAGGATTCTTTGCATTAGGCTTGGTATGCTTTGATACCATATTAATACCTTCTACAATGGCACGGTTGTCTTTTACAAGAACTTCTAAAACACGACCTGTCTTACCCTTGTCTTCGCCGGCATTAACAAAAACTATATCGCCTTTTTTGATATGTAATTTGCTCATTACTTTAAGTTTTACAAAATTAAAGCACTTCAGGTGCAAGTGAAACAATTTTCATGTTTGTTGCACGAAGTTCTCTGGCAACCGGACCAAAGATACGGCTTCCACGAATATCACCACCGGCATTCAATAATACACAAGCGTTATCATCAAAACGGATGTATGAACCATCCTGGCGGCGAATCTCTTTTTTAGTGCGAACAATGATAGCCTTAGAAACAGCACCCTTCTTCACATCACTCGACGGGATTACACTCTTGATTGCTACTACGATTACATCCCCGACAGTGGCGTAACGTTTTCTTGTACCGCCCAAAACGCGAATACACAACGCTTCTTTTGCACCACTGTTATCTGCTACTACTAGTCTTGATTCTTGTTGTATCATGTTACTTAGCCCTTTCGATTATTTGAACTAATCTCCATCTTTTTGTTTTGCTCAAAGGACGAGTTTCCATAATCTTTACGGTATCACCGATACCGCATTCATTCTTTTCGTCATGAGCATGATATTTCTTCGTCTTATTAACGAACTTTCCATAAATGGGGTGTTTTTCCTTCCATTTAATAGCAACAGTGATGCTTTTATCCATCTTGTTGCTGGTAACCACGCCCGTTCTTTCTTTTCTTAAATTTCTAGTTTCCATCAGGCTCAATTATTTGTTGTTAAGTTCTCTCTGGCGCAATTCTGTTTTCATGCGCGCAATCATCCTGCGTTGTTGTTTAATCTGAGCAGGGTTTTCACTCGGAGAAATGCTGTGGTTGATCACTTTCTGATCGTAAGCAGTCACTTCAGCATCAATTCTTTCTACTAACTCCTTCGTGCTTAATTCTCTAATTTCTGCAATCTTCATAACAAATTACGCATTTTGATTAGCCATATCATAATCACGTCTCACAACAAACTTTGTTGTTACCGGAAGCTTTTGTGCAGCCAAGCGCAAAGCCTCTTTAGCAATATCAAAAGGAACCCCTTCTATTTCGAAAATCAAACGACCTGGAGTAACAGGCGCAACAAACCCTTCGGGATTACCTTTACCTTTACCCATACGTACTTCAGCAGGCTTCTTTGTGATTGGTTTGTCCGGGAAAATACGGACCCAAACCTGCCCCTGACGTTGCATATAACGAGTTACCGCGATACGAGCAGCTTCGATCTGACGACCGGTAATCCATTTATTTTCTAACGCTTTTATACCAAACGAACCGAATGCCAGCTGGTTGCCACGTTGAGCTTCGCCCTTCATGCGACCTTTCTGCTGTCTTCTGAACTTGGTTTTCTTTGGTTGTAACATCTCTTCTTAAATTCTAACGTTTAACGATTAGCTTTCTTTCTCTTGAAGTTTTTATCTCTGCTGCCGCCGGCATTCTCATTTCTGCGACCTGAATCTTTAGAAGCAGCGAATGAAGGAGCAAGATCTCTCTTACCATAAACTTCACCACGGCAGATCCAAACCTTAACACCGATCAAACCAACCTTCGTCAACGCTTCAGCCAAAGCATAATCAATATCTGCTCTGAATGTGTGTAACGGAGTTCTTCCTTCTTTATACATTTCTGAACGAGCCATTTCAGCACCATTCAAACGACCAGAGACTTGCACTTTAATACCTTCGGCACCCATTCTCATGGTAGAGGCGATAGCCATCTTGATAGCACGACGGTAAGCAATTTTTCCTTCAAGCTGACGAGCAATATTGTTTGCAACGATAACAGCGTCCAATTCGGGCCTTTTTACCTCAAAGATGTTAATCTGAACTTCTTTGTCGGTAATTTTCTTCAACTCTTCTTTCAACTTATCAACTTCCTGACCACCTTTACCGATGATGATACCCGGACGCGATGTGCAAACTGTGATTGTAATCAACTTCAACGTACGTTCGATAACGACGCGAGATACACTAGCCTTAGCAAGACGAGCATTCAAATATTTACGGATTTTGCTATCTTCCAGCAAAGTATCTCCGTATTTTTTGCCGCCATACCAATTGGAATCCCAACCACGGATGATTCCCAAACGATTACTAACCGGATTAACTTTTTGTCCCATCTACAAATTAATTTTGACTATCGTTTTTACTAAGTGTATCAACAAACAGAGTTACATGGTTCGAACGTTTACGAATTCTGTATCCTCTTCCCTGAGGAGCCGGACGCATTCTCTTCAATGTAGTAGCGCAATCTACGCTGATTGAAGATACGCACAACTCTCCAGCTTCTGCTTTACGTTCATTTTTCTGTTCCCAATTGGCAATAGCTGAACGAAGCAATTTTTCTACTCTTGCTGCAGCTTCCTTGTTAGAAAACTTCAAAACACCAAGTGCACGGAATACTTCCATTCCGCGGATCATGTCTACAACGAGACGCATCTTGCGGGGAGAAGTCGGCACGTTTCGCAATTTTGCGAAGTACATGGTCTTCTGAGCTTCTTTTCTTGCTTCAGCTGATATTCTTTTTCTAGCACCCATTTTATTGATTCTTTTTATTTTCAGATTCCTGAATTCCTGTTACTACCGATTATTTTTTCTTGTTACCGGCGTGACCACGGAACGTACGAGTAGGAGAAAACTCTCCCAGTTTATGACCTACCATGTTCTCGGTTACAAAAACAGGAATAAATTTATTTCCATTGTGAACTGCAATAGTATGGCCTACAAAGTCAGGCGAAATCATTGAAGCTCTTGCCCATGTCTTAACGACAGCCTTCTTTCCCGACTCATTCATAGCCAAGACTTTCTTTTCAAGCTTTACATTAATATACGGGCCTTTTTTTAGCGAACGACTCATAGTTTACTTAATTAATCAGATTATTTCTTTCTTCTTTCAATAATATATTTTGAAGAATGCTTCTTCGGAGCTCTTGTCTTCAAGCCCTTAGCATATAAGCCATTGCGAGATCTAGGATGACCTCCGGAAGCACGACCTTCACCACCACCCATTGGGTGATCAACCGGGTTCATTACAACACCACGGTTGTGAGGACGACGACCTAACCATCTAGAGCGACCGGCTTTACCTGATTTTTCAAGACCATGGTCTGAATTACCTACACTACCTACTGTAGCCTTACAAGCAGCAAGAATCTTTCTGGTTTCGCCAGAAGGCATCTTAATAATTGCATAATCGCCTTCTTTCGAAGTCAACTGAGCAAAAGCACCGGCAGAACGTACTAATTTAGCACCTTGTCCCGGACGAAGCTCAATATTGTGAATAATAGTACCAACGGGAATATTTGCCATCGGCAAAGTATTACCTACCTCAGGAGCGGCTTCGCTACCTGAAACCACTGTCTGGCCAACTTCCAATCCATTCGGAGCGATGATATAACTCTTAGCTCCGTCTGCGTAATACAACAGTGCAATACGAGATGTACGGTTAGGATCATACTCGATAGACTTAACTGTTGCAGGAATGCCATCTTTGTTTCTCTTGAAATCGATAAATCTGTACTTTTGTTTGTGACCGCCACCAAGATAACGCATTGTCATCTTACCAGTGTTATTACGACCACCTGTACTCTTCTTACCTACTACAAGAGACTTTTCTGGTGTACTTGCAGTGATTTTATCAAATGCACCAATAACTTTGTGTCTCTGCCCCGGTGTTGTGGGCTTTAATTTACGTATTCCCATTTCTTTTTTTAGATATTACTAAAGAAATCAATTGTTTCTCCTTCTTTCAACGTTACGATAGCCTTCTTAAAAGCTGATTGTTTGCCATTGATAATACCGGATTTGGTATAACGACTTTTCTGTTTTCCAGAGTAGTTGATGGTGTTAACATCAACTACTGTAACATTATACATGTCTTCAACGGCTTTTTTAATCTCTAACTTGTTGGCATCAGGAGAAACACGAAAACCATAGCGATTGTCCATTTTTTCTGTAATCGCTGTTTGCTTCTCAGTTACTATAGGCTTAATAATAATTCCCATTTTTCTACTCCTTATGCGTTAAACAGTTTTTCAATGACAGCAACAGAACTTTCAGTCAATACCACATTTGCAGCATTTAACACTCCATATGTATTTAGTTCATAAGCTGTTATAACATTTGCCTTCTCTAAATTTCTGGCCGACAAATATACGAAATTATTTTTCTCAGATAAAACCAAAAGTAACTTTCCGTCAGCCACTTTCAGATTCTTAGCAATTGTTACAAATTCTTTAGTTTTAGGAGCTTCCAAAGTGAAATCTTCTACTACTACGATTGCATTATTCTTTGCCTTATAAGTCAAAGCAGACTTACGAGCCAAGCTTTTTACTTTCTTGTTCAATTTGAACTCATAATCTCTCGGTCTCGGACCGAATACACGGCCACCACCAACCAATACCGGAGAATTGATGTCACCACGACGAGCTCCACCACCACCCTTCTGGCGGATCAATTTACGAGTACTACCAGAAACTTCACTTCTTTCTTTTGATTTGTGAGTTCCTTGACGTTGATTTGCCAAATACTGTTTTACATCCAAGTAAATAGCATGATCATTGGGTTCAATGCCAAAGATAGCATCGTTCAATGTTACCTTTCTTCCGGTATCTTCACCTTTAATATTTAATACGCTCAGTTCCATTACTTTTCAATTAATAAGATTGAACCTTTTGCTCCTGGAACAGATCCTTTAACCAATAAAAGATTGTGTTCCGGCATCACCTTGATCACTTGCAGGTTCTGAACAGTTACACGTTCATTACCCATTTGGCCGGCCATACGCATACCTTTGAATACCTTTGCAGGATAAGAACAGGCACCGATACCACCGGGAGCACGCAAACGGTTATGCTGACCGTGAGTAGTCTGACCTACACCACCGAAACCATGACGTTTTACTACACCCTGGAAACCTTTACCTTTTGATGTACCAACTACATCAACGAAACCTGCATTTTCCAAATAATCTACAGTGATTACATCACCGAGCTTATATTCGGTTTCAAAATTTTTGAACTCGGCCAAGTATCTCTTGGGAGTCACACCTGCTTTTTTAAAGTGGCCCATTTCCGGCTGTGTTGTGTGTTTCTCTTTTTTATCTTCAAAACCCAACTGTACAGCTTCATAGCCATCTTTTTCCAAAGTCTTAATCTGTGTAACTACACAAGGACCCACTTCGATAACAGTGCATGGAAGATTTTTTCCCTCGGCACTGAAAACGGATGTCATTCCGATTTTTTTCCCTAATAATCCTGGCATTTCACTAATTTGTTAATAAACTTACACTTTAATTTCTACTTCAACACCACTGGGCAATTCCAGCTTCATCAGTGCATCAACTGTTTTTGCAGTTGAGCTGTAGATGTCAATCAATCTCTTATAAGAAGAGAGTTCGAACTGTTCACGAGACTTTTTGTTAACGAAAGTCGAGCGGTTCACAGTAAAAATACGCTTGTGCGTAGGCAGAGGTATCGGGCCGCTAACAACTGCACCGGTAGCCTTAACCGTCTTCACGATCTTCTCGGCAGACTTGTCTACCAGAGAATAATCGTAAGACTTTAATTTAATTCTGATCTTTTGGCTCATATTTATATATATGTTTCTAAATTATTTGATCAAATCAGCACGACCTTGTACTTCTGTCAATACCTGCTTAGCAATAGAAGAAGATACTTGAGCATAGTGCGAGAACTGCATTGAAGAAGTTGCACGACCTGAAGTGATGGTACGTAAAGCAGTCACATAACCGAAAGTTTCAGCCAAAGGAACTTTTGCTTTTACGATACGAGCACCTGTACGGCTTGTTTCCATACCTTCAATCTGTCCACGACGTTTATTCAAGTCGCCGATTACATCACCCATACTTTCTTCCGGAGTAACAACTTCCATCTGCATAATCGGTTCCATCAAAGCAGGACCTGCCTTTTCAGAAGCGTTCTTGAATGCCTGGATTGCTGCAATTTCGAAAGACAACTGGTCTGAGTCAACCGGGTGGAAAGAACCATCGATCAAAGTAACTTTCAGTTGATCCAACGGATACCCTGCCAATACACCGTTCTTCATAGCCTTTTCGAAACCTTTCTGAACAGACGGGATAAATTCCTTCGGAACATTACCACCTTTCACTTCATCGATAAACTGCAAAGTTCCATCGAAACCTTCGTCAGCCGGTTCGATACGAACGATGATATCCGCAAACTTACCACGACCACCGGATTGTTTCTTGTAAACTTCACGAAGTTCAACTGGTTTGGTAATAGCTTCTTTGTAAGTAACCTGAGGTTTACCCTGATTACATTCAACCTTGAATTCACGTTTCAAACGGTCGATAATGATATCCAAGTGAAGCTCACCCATACCACTGATAACAGTCTGCCCTGTTTCTTCATTAGATTGTACACGGAACGTCGGGTCTTCTTCAGCCAACTTAGCCAATCCCATACCCAGTTTATCCAAATCTTTCTGAGTCTTAGGCTCTACTGCGATACCGATAACCGGTTCCGGGAATTCCATAGACTCCAACGTAATCGGGTTGTTTTCATCGCAAAGCGTATCACCTGTACGAATATCCTTGAAACCTACACCGGCACCGATATCTCCACACCCGATTGATTCCATCGGATTCTGCTTGTTTGAATGCATCTGGAACAGACGAGAGATACGTTCTTTCTTACCGGAACGTGTATTCAAGACATAAGAACCGGCATCCATCTTACCGGAATAGACACGGAAGAAGCACAGACGTCCAACATACGGGTCTGTAGCGATCTTAAATGCCAAAGCAGTCAAAGGTTCTTCAAAGAGAGGCTTACGAACAACCACCTTGTCCGGATCTCTCGGATCCGTACCTTCGATAGCTGCCGTATCTTCCGGACTAGGCAGATATGCACAAACGGCATCCAGCAAAGTCTGAACTCCTTTATTCTTGAAAGAAGAGCCGCAAATCATCGGATTGATCTGCATAGCTAACGTACCCTTGCGAATAGCGACTCTGATTTCTTCTTCTGTGATAGTCGAAGGATCGTCAAAATACTTTTCCATCAAGGCATCGTCGCATTCAGCCAGGACTTCGAGCATTTTATCTCTCCATTCTTCGGCTTCAGCCTGCAAATCGGCCGGAATATCCTCGACCGAATATTCAGCGCCCATCGTTTCGTCGTGCCAGAAAATAGCCTTCATCTTCACCAGGTCTACAACCCCTTTGAATGTTTCTTCCGCACCGATAGGAATCTGGATCGGACAAGGATTAGCACCCAGTACATCCTTTACCTGACGAACAACTTCGAAGAAGTTTGCGCCGGAACGGTCCATTTTGTTTACATAACCAATTCTGGGTACATTATATTTATCAGCTTGACGCCATACTGTTTCAGACTGCGGTTCAACACCACCTACAGCACAGAAAGCAGCAACAGCACCATCCAGGATACGCAAAGAACGTTCAACCTCTACAGTAAAGTCCACGTGCCCCGGAGTGTCGATCAAGTTAATTTTATATTTATCATTGTTGTATTTCCAGAAAGTAGTAGTTGCAGCGGAAGTAATCGTGATACCACGTTCCTGTTCCTGCTCCATCCAGTCCATTGTTGCAGCACCGTCGTGGACTTCACCGATTTTGTGAGTCAGACCCGTGTAGAAAAGAATACGCTCGGAAGTCGTAGTCTTTCCTGCATCGATGTGCGCCATGATACCGATGTTTCTGGTATACTTTAATTGTTCGTCAGCTTTTGTTGCCATCTTTATTGTCTACTAAAAATTGATAAATTAAAATCTGAAGTGAGCGAAAGCACGATTAGCTTCAGCCATACGGTGCATATCTTCTTTTCTCTTAAATGCTCCACCTTGGTTGTTGAAAGCATCTACAATCTCTGCAGACAACTTATCAGCCATAGTCTTACCACCACGTTTACGAGCGAAGATGATAAGATTCTTCATTGAAATTGATTCTTTACGGTCGGGGCGAATTTCAGTAGGGACCTGGAAAGTAGCACCACCTACACGGCGGGATTTCACTTCGACTTGAGGAGTAATATTGTCGAGTGCAGCTTTCCAAATTTCGAGAGCGGACTTTTCTTCGTTAGGCAATTTGGCCTTAACTGTTTCCAAAGCGGAATAGAAAATTTCGAAGGCAGTATTTTTCTTGCCATCATACATCAAATGGTTAACGAATCTCGTAACCTTAACATCACCGAAAACAGGATCCGGGAGGATCTGTCTTTTCTTTGGTTTTGCTTTTCTCATTTTGTTTTCAAAAAAATTTCGTTCTTGTTCTTGGTTGCCTTTAATACGTCTTCAACGGTTCCGCCGAACCATTTACTCAACCTTATAGCCTATCCAAATAACTCAAACCAGCTTTAATACTTTTAATTTAAATTCTCAGTTTGAAGGGGATGTAACTAATTACTTCTTCTTTCCTTTAGCTGCAGCTGCTGCCTGTCCCGGTTTCGGACGTTTAGCGCCGTATTTGGAACGTCTCTGAGTACGTCCGTTTACGCCAGCTGTATCCAAGGTTCCACGTACAATGTGATAACGTACACCAGGAAGATCCTTTACACGGCCACCACGAACCAATACGATCGAGTGCTCCTGCAAGTTATGTCCTTCTCCCGGAATGTAAGAGTTTACTTCTTTTCCATTTGTCAAACGAACTCTCGCTACTTTACGCATTGCAGAGTTAGGTTTCTTCGGAGTAGTAGTGTAAACACGCACGCAAACGCCACGTCTCTGCGGACATGAATCCAATGCAGGTGATTTACCCTTTTCCACCAAAGTTTCCCTTCCTTTTCTAACTAATTGCTGAATTGTAGGCATTTCTTTTCTTTTTTAAACTTTGAATGTGTTATTATTATAATTATCTATTTCTTTATTTTGAGCTGCAAAGGTACACATTATTTTCGGACTATCAATAAGTTGCGCCTTCTTTTTCGCACACTTCGCGCTAAAACGCTGCAAAGGTACGCATTTGTTCCCGTTTCACAAGAGGCCGCTTTTATTCATTTATAAATAATTAACTATTATTTCTCTTACAAACTCCGTTAACCCAGAACAACCGACCTCTTTTACACGAAATCCAGTAGGTATCGGATAAAGAATCGATGATCACTGGATTCACATTTGATGCTTATCGGATCAAAAACGAACGACTGTTAGAAGAATATCAATCCCCCTTCAGTCGATTATTTGAAACGTTTCTCCAACTCTTCGTCTGTCAATTTCGAAATAATAGTCTTTCCATCGGGAGTCAGGTTTGATTCCTGGCAGGAAAAAAGAGAAGCGAGCAAGTTGTCCATTTCTTCACCGGACAGGATCTTTCCCGGACGGATAGCAGCCGCTTTAGCCAGAGAAAGCGCCAGAGAGTCACAGATTTCCTCATGCACTTCACAACCGGTCTCGATCGCACGATCCACCATATTCCGAATCAAAGACACCGGATCAAGATTCTCCACACCGGCAGGAAGGCCGTTAATAGCATAACTGTTATTTCCCAGGTTCGTCAGATCAAAACCAATAAACTGCATATCTTCGAGCAAGACCGGCAAGACAGCCGCTTCGCCTGCTGTAAACTCGACAATCTCCGGGAAAAGAACTTGCTGGGAGGCACCCTGCCGTTGTCTAATGTTTGCGACATACTGATCGAACAGGATACGGACATGAGCACGGTGCTGGTCGATCAAGGCCAAACCCGACTTCAAAGAGGTAATGATATATTTTCCTTTATATTGATAACAAGGGGTGGATACATTATTGAATAAACTATCCGACGTTTCCCGAACAGCCACTTCATCGGCATCGACGACCGGTTCGGAAATATCCGAAGCCAAGAAAGTTTCGGTCAATTCCGGATTCTGCCGTACAGCAGCCCTGTCTTCCTCAAAATCATTATAAAGTTTGGACCAGTCGAACTCTGGTTTCTTATAAGAAGAGGTTTCAAAAGGATTATACCCGGAGTCTACCTGTACGCGGGGAGCCTTATAAGGTGTTGCTTCTTTCACAGGATTATACACCGGGATATCAATAGCGCCTTCTACATCGAAATCGATCGTCGGGATCGCACTGGACTTGGCCAATGCTTCACGGGTCGCAGCCATCAGTATCTGCCAGATCGGCTGTTCGTTTTCAAACTTAATCTCCGTCTTGGTCGGATGAATATTGACATCTATCGTTGCCGGGTCAAGCGTGAAGTAGATAAAATAGTTCGGTTGTTCGCCTGCCGGAATCAGTTGTTCGTAAGCCTGCATGACTGCTTTGTGAAAATACGGATGCTTCATGAACCGTCCGTTCACAAAGAAATACTGTAAAGCGCCCCTCTTTTTTGCCGAATCGGGTCGCCCCACAAAGCCGGAAATTGTTACCAGCGAACTGTGCGCATCCACAGAAAGCAGTTTCTGGTTCAGCGTCTTCCCATATACATTAATAATACGTTGTCTCAAACCTGACTCAGGTAAGTTGAATATCTCCGTATCATTATGATAAAGAGACAAAGCTACTTGCGGATTGACCAAGGCAATCCGTTCGAACTCATTGATGATATTCCGAAACTCCGTCTCATTCGACTTCAGGAACTTCCGACGAGCCGGGACATTGAAGAATAGATTCTTGACTGAAAAAATACTTCCTTCGGTACACGCATCCGGTTCTATGCTCTCCAATTCGGAACCCGAAAAAACAAGATGCGTTCCCAATTCGGTATCTTTCAGGCGAGTACGAAGCTCAACTTGCGAAACCGCAACTATCGAAGCAAGCGCCTCACCGCGGAATCCCATCGTATGGAGGGAAAAAAGATCGTCGGCTGTCGAAATTTTCGAAGTTGCATGCCGTTCGAAAGCCATCCGGGCATCTGTCTCGGACATACCCTTCCCGTCATCGATCACCTGGACCAATGTACGACCGGCATCCTTTATATTCACCTGAATATGCCCGGCACCGGCATCCACCGCGTTTTCCACCAATTCTTTTACGACAGAAGCAGGACGCTGGATAACCTCGCCTGCCGCTATCTGATTGGCGATACTGTCAGGAAGTAAATGAATTATATCGCTCATTGCATAAACAAAAACCAAAACAAAGCAGCCAATACTGCAGCTGCAACCAGTAGTCTCACATTTTTATAAGTACGACTTCGGCGGTCATCACCTTTATCGCGGCTTTTCTTCAAATGCGAAGTCCCTTCTATAAAGCTACCTTTGATCTCTGCTTTATAATCTTCTGCGCTTAACTGGTCGTCCATGCCAATCTCACGTTTTACCTTACGGATGCGATCTTCCATAGCCTCTTTATGAGGATCCCAGTAAATCGGCTTGTGAGTATACTGGCGAGGTTTCCGCACATTATAAAATGAGAATAATGCCATAGTCTTTTATTGTTTGAAAATTCTTTGCTAATGTACAAATTTATTGCTTCTCTTGGGTGATTCCGTTGCTTTTCTTTTCACCACCTCGTAAATATCATCCTTATTCTTCGGGCGTAGATAATCGAACCAATAAAAATCTTTCAGCATCTTTTGATCGGGCTTCAGGTCCGGGATCGGGGTCATACTGCCAACCGGACTCGGCCAGATTTTCAGTTTATCCAGTTTATTGTCTTTCACCCAAATAGTCAGGAATCCACTTTTAGTCTCATTCATTCCGACCTTAGCCCCATCGCTTTCCAACGGATAAAAAATGGATTCGGCATTTCCCGCCACATCAATCTGACGAACAGCCTGCCCCTCAAAATAGGCTTTCAGGTCGTTCCCCTTCAACTGGTTATAGTAACTCGAATCGACATGCTGCGCCGCAAAAGCGAACTGGATCACATGGGCATACTCGATTGTGCTGTCATTCATATAAATGGCGATCGTATCACCATACAGTTGATATTGTTCGTTCCAGAGAACCGGCTCCGTGTACATATATAATACGGAATCACGCGTATTGAATTGCATGGAATCACATACGCCCTGCACATCGGTCCGGTAGAAGCGCACGCCGTAATAGGCCTTGATCTCCCGATAAGTGGAATCGATCGTCACCATCTGCAATGTATCGGCATGCAAGAACAAGGTATCACCTTTCGAATACTCAAGAAAACAAGCGCTGTCAGTAGCAAAAGCATATCCGGTCTGTTCATTATAATAACCATATTCGCCTTGCAACGTCACATGCTGAGCCGTATCGATCAGGCTCATATTCCCATAGACCTCTCCCATACCTGTATCCCGATTGTAGAAAATAGAATCGCCGACCAGTATCTTCTCGCCCGATTCAACCTGCGACCGGTCCAGCAAGAGGGAGGTGTTGTTCTCCGTATCATACCATCCTTTTGAAGTATGGATCGTACCGCTGTCTGAAACAATGACAGACGGCCCCAGGATGGTTGCAATCTTGGATTCCGTATCATAATGCAAGGTATCGGAATACAACGTGAAGTCGGGATTCTCAAGTTGCACGCTGTCATTAAACACCGCCAACTTCGTTTCCGGAGAATATTGTCCATAAAAAGAGGAAAGTTGATTCAGGGAATCCACGATCAACCCTCCTTCAAAATAGTATCCGATATTCGGAATGCGTTCATAATTGAGACTATCCGTAAAGAGCGTCACTTGACCGTTCTCCATCCTGACATTCTCACGCAGATAGGCAACCTGCGTATTTCCATCATAAAAAAGATAATCCCCATAAACAAACAGGGTGTCTCCCTGCTCCATCCGGACATTGCTGAACGCTTCGAGTGAATTGGTCTGTTCGAAAAAGTAGGCGCTGTCGCAATACATATATGAACTGTCATGCCGGAAACAAACATCGCCGTTCAGTATTTGCGCATCCGGTTTTACCGCCTTATCGAAAGACAAAGTATTGGTATGGATCAAGTATACCTTCGTCTTTTTGACTGGGACAGTATCCGTCGCAACCTGCAAGCTATCGGCAGCTACCAGGCTGTCCACCGGAGCAAGCGTCACGTCTTGCGCGGTAATGATAGTCGTATCTGCACGCACAATACTATCTTGGGCCTGTGCAAAAGCACAGACCGCCAACAAAAAAAACAGACCAGTGAAAATAAATCTATTTACAGTCCTCATTCTTTAACCCAGCCGGGATACTGGAAGTCACAATTACGCCAGCCGTCACTGATACGCACATATGTGCTTTTCTGCTTCTTAATGATCCAGTCATGCAGCAGTTCTTCACGTTTTCGGGATTCGACGATCGACTTCAAGGCCTGATAGTCATCCGATATGTTTGCCTTATGCTGGTCCACTCTGGCTTTCAGTTTTACAATAGCGACCACTTCTTTCTGCTTGTCATTGATCATGGTGAAAGGTTTGGAGATATCCCCCACCTGCATCGTATAAACCATCTTACCGATTTCTTGCGGCAGTTCGGCCATCTCGAATTTCGGAGTACTATGGTTGTCACTTTCAAAGTTCTGGTTCACCATCAAACCTTTGTTATTCCTCGTGTCCTTGTCGGCAGAGATAAAAGTTGCCGCGTCTTCAAATGTGAATTTCTTAGCTGTCAAGTCATTATACAACGAATCCATACGCGTCATACATTCGTTCAACTCCTTGTCCGAAACTTTCGGCTTCAGCAGGATATGGCGACAGTTGATACGGTCACCGCGCTTTTCGATCAACTGGATAATATGATATCCATATTCGGTCTGCACGATCTGGGAAATTCTTTTCGGATCTTTCAGATTGAAAGCGACATTGGCGAATTCAGGCAACAAACTTGTCTTACCCAAAAATCCCAGTTCACCGCCCCTTTTGGCTGATTCCGGATCTTCCGAATACAGACGGGCCAATGTTGAGAACTCATATTTTCCGCTGTTGATATCATCGGTAAACTGGCGAAGACGCGCCTTGATGGCATCCGTCTCTTCAAACGGGATCTTCGGTTCCATTGTGATGATCTGCACCTCGACTGTTGTCGGGATATTTGGCAGACTATCTTTGGACAGCTGGTTGTAATACTTACGGACTTCAGAGGGCGTCAGTTTGATCTCACCGATCAGCTGGCGCTTCATCTGTTCCACGGTCTGTTGCTCCATGATCATTTCCTTACGCTCGTCTTTCAACTGGGAAATCTTTTTACCGAAATATTCCTCCAACTTTTCTTTAGAGCCCATCTGATTGATTGCGTAATTGATCCAACGGTCTGTTTCCTGGATCACCTGGCTTTCGCCCACTTCCACACTATCGATTTTCGCCTGGTTCAAGAATAGCTTCTGAACGGCCATCTGTTCGGGGAGCACGCAATAAGGGTCACCGTCGAAACGTTGCCCCTCGTTTTGCAGATATAAACGCTGGCTCTCGATGTCCGAACGCAAAATCGCATCATCTCCTACCACCCACACAATTTCATCGATCACATTATCTTGGGCATAAACCACACAAGATAAACAGGCAAGAATGAATACAGTTAAAATCTTTTTCATCATGTACTTTTCTATAAGCTACCAATCACGGTTCCGTATAAAATTTGACATCCCCGCTCCTGACTGCGTCATTATATAATTCTTCTTCAAATTTCCTCAAAAATTCCACCTTACGCAGATTCGTCAGCATCTCCACGATCTGTGCACTGGCATAATCATAGGGTGCCACACTTCCCACAGGCAGATATTCCTTAATATTCAGCAGATAGCAATATGTACTATCCGAAACTTCGACAAACTTGTTTGCCTTCAGGAAGTCATTCGCATTCGACACATGCACCGGAATATTATCCATCACCTGGTCAAAATCCACCCATTTGTCGTAAAAGTAGTCATAAATACTGGCATTCTGCACACTATACTTCTCAATTTTTTCTAAAGAAGCCTCAGATGTCGATCTATACCATCCTTTTACATCAGAAAGTCCGGGGGCATCCACCGGTATCTTCAGGAAGAGCCCTTTCACTAAAGCCTTGTCCAATACAAACTTTTTTTGGTTCTCTTCGTAATAACTCAGCTTGTCGCTTTCCTGGAATTCGGAAGAAAGTCTTTCTTTTATCAATTGTTCCTGATACCGATAGCGAATCAGCGAATGGCGGTACTCCTCCACCAACTTATCCACTTCTGCCTTATCTTCCCCCTCCAAATTACGCAGAGCCACATCGTAAACCAACGCATCTTTCACCCACTTCTTTTCCAAACTTCCAGCGAGCAACATGCTGTCGGCTGAGGATAATCCGCGCGGGATCTGCTGTTTTATTTCCGAACGTCCGAGAGTCCGGTCCTTCACTTTTACCAACACATCCGCATCATCCACAGGCAGCGTTCTCTTACAAGAACACAGCAAAGATACAAATGCTATAAAAATGAAGCAACACCTCATATAACTTTCTCTTTATTATTTCTTTGTCATTTTACTTACTTTTTTCACCAGCTTCCAGTTTATCGTCACTGGATATTTTCGGTTCAACTGTTCGATCCATTCAGCTTCCGCCTTGGCCTGCTGGTCCATCGGTTTGTTCCAGACTTCCTTGTTGCTGATATCGAACAGCAGGATACCATCCCGATATTCTTTCATAAGGAGGTCGAATTCCGGATGTTTTACTGTCAGATTTTTCCGTTCGGCAGTAGTCACGATGTCACGAATAAAAAGATCGTAAACTTCCTGCATAAAATCTCCCGCATAAGATTTCGTGGAGAACGGGCAGCGCTGTATATAATAAGCGAACTCACTCTGGGAAAAATCCGTATCATTCAGATGAAACAAGGTCTTGTCCATCTCTTTTGCCTTCTCGTAAAAAGCAGGATCGGACGGGAAATAGTCGTTGCACAAAGCTTGCAGTTCAGCATACGCTTCGGGATAGAAACGATAGCCATACTCTTTCTTCATCCGTTCGTCGAACGCACCGTAATATTCGAAGTTCCGTTCTCCCTGTGCCATCTGACGGGACCAACTTTTCTTTTTGTCTTCGAAAGATGGAAGGCCTTTCTTTTCAATCAACTTTATGATATGATAGCCGAAACGGGTTTTCACCGGCCGGGACAATTCTCCCGGAGTGTTCAACGCGAAAGCTGCCTCTTCAAACGGTTCCACCATTTCGCCGACACCAAAAGCAGGCAGCTCTCCACCTCGCTTAGCCGAACCGGTATCGGATGAATATTCTTTTGCCAACCCGGCAAAGTCAGCTCCATTCCTTGCTTCCCTATAAACTTCTTCAGCACGGGCCAATGTCTCGGCTTCTCCAAACTTCAGCGAATCTTTCTCAAACGGGATCAAGATATGCGCCACACGCACCAGCCCCGGATTCGGTTTCCGGCTGTGTATTTTTATGATATGGAAGCCCATAGTCGTCCGAACGGGCTGGGATACAGAACCAACGGGCATCGAATAAGCAACATTTTCAAAGGCCTTAACCGTCTGCATCGGCAACAGGCAATGTACATATTCGTAGCCTACATTTTCCTTGTCAGTCTCTTTCAGTTCCTTACCGACAGTGGCAAAATCTTCTCCTGCCTGAATGCGGTCATAGACCTCGATCGCCTTCTGGTACACGAGAACCGTATCTCCCGACAGCGTATGTTGTGGCAAGCGAAACAAAATATGGCTCAGTTCCAACACTTCACCATACCGGTCATATACGGCACGAACAGCCGCCTCTTCCCCATCCTTATCCGACAGATAACTTGAAGTCAACTGAGCCCGATAGCTATCCAACTCATCTTTGAATGCTTTCGTCTTGTCCAGCCCCAAATCTTCCGCTTCCGCCACTTTCAATTTGAAGTTCTTAAACAACTCCACATAGGCATTCACGGATTTACGGTCGGACAGATTAACTTCGCTATTCTTTTGTGCAATAAATATAAATTCATCCAACGGGATCTGCTTCCCGGCAACCGTCATCACCACGGAATCGGCCGAAACCTGTGCATTTCCTGTCATACAAGTGAATAGCAAAGATAATACAAGCAACTTCTTCATTAATCCTTCTTTTACCATACCACGATATCGTTTACAAAAATAACACTAATCTAACGGAGATGCAGCCTAAAAAGTACATAGCCCCGTTAAATTAGTGTTTTTTATCAAATATAATAAAGAAAGAGGGTTCGTATTTGCATTGACAAAGCCTCTATCTTTGTTCCATCCTGAAATTTAATTTGCCATCTCCGACAGGAACTTAATGCGGACAAGGCGGATCTCTTCTTCCGTATAGTCACCGCCCAATTCCTCGATGGCATCTTCCAGATCGTCTGTTTCCGAGTCTTTGAAGCATTCATAAATGTCGTCGATATGATCTTCGTCCATCACGTCGTTCAGGAAGTAGTCGATATTGATGCGGGTTCCGGAATAAACAATCGCTTCTATTTCATCGAGCAGTTCGTTAAATTCCAATCCGTTCGTCATGGCGATCTCATCTAACGCGACCTTACGGTCTATACGCTGGATAATCGAAACCTTCAGTTTGGATTTGTTGGCAACCGTACGAACACGAAGATCTTCGGGACGTTCAATCTCGTTTTCTTCCACATGCCTCTTAATCAGTTCGACAAATTCCTTGCCATATCTTTTTGCCTTACCGGCTCCGACACCCGGAATATTTTGCAATTCCTCCAATGTCACCGGATAGGTAGTAGCCATCGCCTCCAGGGATGGGTCTTGGAAAATAACGAAAGGAGGTACTTCCAGACGCTTGGACAACTTCTTGCGTAAATCCTTCATCATCGAATAGAGGACCGGATCGACGGCACAGGTTGCTCCACCACGCACAGGAACATCTTCTTCCTCTTCGTCAAATTCGTTATCTTCGGTAATCTTGAAAGAGACAGGCTTCTTTATAAACTCTTTCCCTTTATCCGTAATCTTCAGCAGGCCGTAATTCTCGATATCCTTAGTCAGATATCCGGCAATCAGAGCCTGACGGATAACGGCATTCCATGTCTTTTCTTCTTCATCCGAACCGGAGCCGAAAACTTCCAGTTCATTGTGCTTGTAAGATTGTATTTCGGAGGTTTCGTTGCCAACCAACATATTGACAATATATTCAGCCTTGAACTTTTCTTTTAACGTACCTATTACTTCGAGTACGGCGCTTAATAATTCCTTTGCTTCCACTTTCTTTTTTGGGTTCAAACAATTATCACAATTTCCACAATTTTCTTCCAGGTATTCTTCACCGAAATAGTGCAACAAGACTTTCCGCCGGCATACGGAAGTTTCAGCATAAGCGGCAGTTTCCAGAAGCAGCTGCTTCCCTATCTCCTGCTCAGCCACAGGTTTCCCTTGCATGAATTTTTCCAACTTCTGCAAGTCTTTATAGGCATAAAAAGCGATGCACTGGCCCTCACCGCCATCACGGCCGGCTCGTCCGGTTTCCTGATAATATCCTTCGAGGCTTTTGGGAATATCATAATGGATGACATACCGCACGTCAGGCTTGTCGATCCCCATGCCAAAAGCAATGGTAGCAACAATCACGTCCGCTTTTTCCATCAGGAATGCATCTTGATTGCTCGAACGCTGCTGCGAATCCATGCCGGCATGATAAGGGAGTGCCTTGATCCCGTTTGCTTTCAGGATATCGGCAAATTCTTCCACTTTCTTACGGCTCAAGCAATAGATAATACCGGATTTTCCCTCGTTGGACTTAATATATTTAATAATCTCGCGGTCGATATTCGCCGTTTTCGGACGAATTTCATAATACAAATTAGGACGATTGAAGGAGGATTTAAAGACAGAGGCATCGATCATCCCCAGGTTTTTCTGGATATCGTGTTGTACCTTCGGAGTGGCTGTCGCTGTCAAGGCTATCAACGGGCGTTTACCGATTTCATTTATGATCGGGCGAATACGACGGTATTCCGGGCGGAAATCATGTCCCCATTCGGAAATACAATGTGCTTCGTCTACGGCATAAAACGAAATATTGATTTGTCGCAAGAACTCCACATTTTCATCTTTGGTCAGCGACTCTGGTGCCACATAGAGCAACTTCGTCCGACCGCTGCGGATATCATCCTTCACCTGATCGATAGCCGATTTGTTCAAGGAAGAATTAATAAAATGGGCAACTCCGTCCTCTTCACTGAAATTGCGCATGGCATCCACCTGGTTCTTCATCAGGGCTATCAAGGGAGAAATCACAATGGCCGTTCCCTGCATCATAAGAGAAGGCAGTTGATAACACAAAGATTTTCCTCCTCCTGTCGGCATCAATACAAAAGTATCATTTCCTGCCAACACATTTTCAATGATTGCTCTTTGATTTCCCTTAAAGGTATCAAAACCAAAATGCTTCTTGAGCTCCTCTGTTAAATTATCCTTCTTCGCCATACTATTCATATTTTAAAAACCGCCGATCAGGCCATCTGCAGGCGGTTTACGTCCGATTTTTCAAACTTTTCCTTTGCATACTCCAGTGTGACATGGAGTTTCTTTTCATTTGCGGACGGCATGCTGTACATGGCATCCATCATCACAGCCTCCACAATGGAACGTAAGCCGCGTGCTCCCAACTTGAATTCAAGAGCCTTATCGACAATGAATTCGAACACGTCTTCGTCAAATGTCAGTTCAATTTCATCCATCGCAAACAATTTGACGTATTGCTTGATGATCGAGTTCTTCGGTTCCGTCAGGATATTACGAAGCGTGCTCCTATCCAACGGATTCAAATAAGTCAAGATAGGCAAACGTCCGATGATCTCCGGAATCAGGCCAAACGATTTCAGGTCAGTTGGCGTAATGTATTTCAGCAGATTGTTACGATCCACCTGTGCCGTGCTTTCGTTTGCAGCGTATCCTACTACACGGGTATTCAGACGCTGGGCGATTTTCTTCTCTATTCCGTCGAAAGCGCCACCACATACAAACAGGATATTCTTCGTATCCACGGCAATCATTTTTTGCTCCGGATGCTTGCGCCCACCCTGGGGAGGCACGTTCACGATAGAACCTTCCAGAAGTTTCAGCAAACCCTGCTGCACGCCTTCACCGCTGACATCACGGGTAATGGAAGGGTTATCGCTCTTACGGGCAATCTTATCTATTTCATCAATAAACACGATACCGCGCTGTGCCGCCTCGACATCATAATCGGCAGCCTGCAACAGACGGGTCAAAATGCTTTCTATATCCTCTCCCACATAACCGGCTTCTGTCAGAACCGTCGCGTCCACGATAGCGAACGGGACATGAAGCAATTTGGCGATCGTACGGGCAAGCAGCGTTTTACCTGTCCCCGTAGCGCCCACCATAATAATATTCGATTTCTCGATTTCGACATCATCCGATGTCACTTTCTGGATCAAACGTTTGTAATGATTATACACTGCAACCGACAGATAACGTTTCGCGTCGTCCTGCCCTATCACATATTGGTCCAGAAAAGCCTTAATATCCTCCGGCTTCGGCAGTTCTTTCTGGTTTAACCCGAAAGAACTCCCCTTGCCACGCATTTGTTCTTTTACTATTTCGTACGCTTGCTGTGCACATTCATCGCAAATAGCGCCGGAGATCCCGTTAATCAACATATTAACGTCCCGGCTACTGCGCCCGCAAAACGTACAGCTATCGCCTGTTTTGGCCATTCCGTATTTGTTTTTAAAGGGGCTTTTGACACAGCCCCCTACATTAATATTATTTGTTACGAACCAGAACTTTGTCGATCATACCGTAAGCCAAAGCCTCCTCAGCCGTCATCCAGTAATCACGGTCACTATCATGTTCCACCTTTTCATAAGGCTGACCGGAATGAGTCGATATGATTGTATAGAGTTCCTTCTTTACTTTCAGGATTTCACGAGCTGTGATCTCAATGTCTGAAGCCTGTCCTTGCGCACCTCCTAACGGTTGGTGGATCATCACACGGGAATGAGGCAACGCCATACGTTTCCCTTTCGTTCCGGCAACCAACAACACCGCAGCAAAAGAAGCAGCCATGCCTGTGCAGATGGTCGACACGTCACTACTGATAAACTGCATTGTGTCATAAATGCCATATCCTGCATAAACAGAACCGCCCGGCGAATTGATATAAATCGAAATATCCTTGCCAGGATCGCTTGAATCCAGATACAACAACTGCGCCTGGATTACATTTGCCGTATAATCGTCTACTTGTGTACCCAAAAAAATGATACGGTCCATCATCAACCGTGAAAAAACGTCCATCTGAGCAACGTTCAATTGGCGCTCTTCGATAATCGTCGGAGATATGTAACTGCTGGTTATATTCATATAACTGTCCAGCGCGTTACTGTTCATTCCTAAATGTTTCGTTGCATACTTTCTGAAATCTTCCATAATCTATAGTCTTATTGTGTTACCGAAAAGTCATAAAAAAAGGGATTCCCCTCTTACTTATCGGAATAACAAAGTTATAAATAAATTTCTGAAAGAAACAACTTATTTGCTATCCGGTAAGATTTTTTTCGAGAGAAAGCCCTTTTTATATAGAAAAAGCAGCTGTTGCTGCTTTTTCAGGTAGTTTTATTCTTCAAAAAGTTTATTGAACTCGTCAACTGTTACTTTCTTAACATCCAGTTCGACTTGTTCTTTCAACCAGCCTGCCAGTTTTTCTTCAACCGCACGGTCGATGATATTCTGCAGTGTCTGTTTGTTTTTCAAAATATCTTTAGCATAGTTGGCCAAAACATCTTCCGGAACGGAAAGCATTCCGTACTGAGCAAACTGGGCTTTAGCTACACGTTTGGCGAAGTTTTCGATATCGGCATCTTCCACCTTCAATCCGTTTTCTTTCACCAGATTTTCTTTGATCAGCTGATATTTCAAATCTTCTACGATCTGCGGATACTCTTCGTCGATCTTTTCTTTCGTGTTCTTTTCATTTGCAACCAGCAACCAACGCTTCAACAGATCTTCGGCAAATGCCAGTTCTCCGGCTTTCTGAACCAACAGATCGCGGGCATCGACCAAGAATTTGAAGTCGCTCTGCGGAGTGAACTGTTCAGCCAAAGCTTCGCGGATATTGTTCTTAAATTCCTCTTCGCTGGTAACAACGCCTTCTCCGAATACTTTGTCGAACAATTCTTGGTTCAGTTCAGCATTCTTATGACGGGTCACTTCCGTGATTTCGAAGCTGAAATCACCTGTGATACCGGCAACAGCTTCTTTATCCACTTTCAGGAAAGAGGCGATTTCTGCTTCTGCGCCTTCGTAGGCCTTATTCGGATTGAATACGATCACAGAGTTCTTCTTTGCACCGATGAATTTAGCTTTTTCAGCTTCATCCTTTATGTACATCGGCATCAAAACTGCTTCTTCAACAACAATACCGCCTTCTTTCGGAGAACCGTTTTCCAATTCGGCAACCGTACCTTTCACCAAGTCTTTTTCTTCAACATCTTCAACCTGATCGTATGTTCCGAAGTTAGCCTGATAAGCCTCAACCTGTTTACCGATCATTTCATCGTCGATATCTACCTGGTAATAAGGAATTTTATCATTCTTAGACAGTTCGATCTTGATTTCCGGAGCCAAAGCCACATCAAAACAAAATTCGAAGTCTTCCTGAGTATCGAAGTTGATTTCTTTCTGTTCAGTTTCGTTAGGCATCGGTTCGCCTAAAATGTTCAGTTTGTTTTCACGAATATAGTTGTACAAGTTTTCAGAAACCAATTTATTGATTTCTTCAACCAATACATGCTTACCATACATTTTCTTTACCATACCCATCGGGACCATTCCTTTACGAAACCCCGGTACTTCTGCTTTCTGACGGAAACTGCGAAGGCTCTTTTCAACCTTGTCTGCATAGTCAGCTTTCACTATTTCCAATTTCACAATGCCTTTTGTAGCATCAATGTTTTTAAGCGAAACGTTCATTCTGAATGATTTATTTAATTAATAGTCTTGTTCGAATTTTAGGGTGCAAAATTAGACTTATTCTTTTAATCTCGCAAATTGTTTGCTTAAATTGTTATAACCGAGATGAATTTAAGAGCAATATTATTTTTTTCAAACTAAAATATTGTTTATCTAAAATAAATGTATTCCTTTGTGACGTGAAAGGGCATTAACCTTGAACGTACCTAACATTGTTTTTTATTTCTTCATTTACTCGTTACTTGTCGAATATCTCTCACTGTTACGAAATTCCGGTTTACAACTTTCATCAAGTAACAATTTTATTTCTTTTATTTCTATTTTTATGAACATTTATGTTGGTAACCTGAACTATCGTGTTCGGGAAGATGATTTGAAACAAGTAATGGAAGAATACGGTACAGTTGAATCCGTAAAGATCATTAAAGACCGTGAAACGGGCAAATCAAAAGGTTTTGGTTTTGTTGAAATGCCGGACGATGAAGCTGCAAAGAAAGCAATCGCCGAGCTGAACGAAGCCGAATACGAAGGTCGTCAGATGGTAGTAAAAGAGGCTCGTCCTAAATAATTACTTTTCTGAAGAAAAAACAAAAAACTTCTGCTTATCTTTGAGCAGAAGTTTTTTTATGCTTAAAAATATGTTCTTAAAAGGTATATACGCCGGCAAACCGGCCATCTTTCAATTGATTCTCCTGCTTCTACTGATTCTGGCAGGCGCAGTCTTTTCATCCCTGTTTGCAATGGGATTATTCTATCTGAGTTATGGTTTGCATGCTGATATTACGCAGTATCCGGACATGATGCGTTTGTTGCAACTCATTTCAGCCATCGGGACATTCCTCTTTCCGGCACTGGCTCTTGCGTGGTTGTGCAGCAGTAATCCGAAAGAATATCTGTCGATCGGGAAAATGCCGAAAGGACACATTTTGCTTCTCACCTTTCTTTGCGTGTTTTTACTCACCCCTTCCATCAGCCTGACCGGATTGCTGAACAAACAGATGGAGCTGCCTTCTTTTATGGAACCGATAGAAAGCTGGATGCGGTCACAAGAGGAAACGGCCGAACAACTGACACTGAAATTGCTGGCCGGAGGAGGGATCATAACCTTGTTTTTCAACCTGATCGTTATCGCGGTGGCTGCCGGTGTCACGGAAGAATTCCTTTTCAGGGGTGCTTTGCAACGGATAATCGGGAATTGGACGCACAACCATCATATCATCATCTGGAGTGCAGCCATCATCTTCAGCGCTTTCCACATGCAGTTTTTCGGCTTCCTGCCACGTATGCTGTTAGGGGCTTATTTCGGATATTTACTTTATTGGACCCGGAATATCTGGATACCGGTATTTGCCCACTTCGTCAATAACGCATTTGCCGTTATCGCCTTGTCGGATACCCAATTAAAAGACAACGAATTTATTACCGGAGATATCTCCACACAGAATCTGTTGCCTTACACTATCGTGGCGATCGTTGCGCTGTTCTTCTTTGTCTGTTGCTGCAAGAAATTGAAAACTAATAATTATTAGCTCGCCCTTATTCCTAACATATCAAGACGAGGGTGAAGCCAACGCGCATATTCTTGCGCATGTATTGCTTTAAAAGTCTTTTTTGCGAAGAACAAAATCCTTACCCAGATATTTTTCACGCACAATTTCATTCTCGGCCAACTGTTCGGCTGTTCCCTGGAAAAGAACTTTTCCTTCAAACAACAGGTAGGCGCGGTCACAAATACTCAAAGTCTCGTACACATTGTGGTCCGTGATCAAAATCCCGATATTCTTATGTTTCAGCTTCGCGACAATACTTTGGATATCTTGCACGGCAATCGGGTCTACTCCGGCAAACGGCTCATCAAGCATGATAAATTTCGGATCGATAGCCAAACAACGGGCAATCTCGGCACGCCGGCGTTCACCTCCGGACAACTGGTCGCCTAAATTCTTCCGCACCTTATTTAAGCCGAACTCGGCAATCAGGCTTTCCAACTTCTCTTTCTGGTATTCGGGAGTCGTCTCTGTCATTTCCAATACGGAACGAATGTTATCCTCCACCGTCATTTTACGGAAAATAGACGCCTCCTGAGCCAAATAACCGATACCGTTACGAGCACGCTTATACACCGGGAACTTCGTGATTTCCATATCGTTCAAGAAAATCTTTCCTTCATTGGGAGTCACCAATCCTACCGTCATATAGAATGTCGTCGTTTTCCCGGCTCCGTTAGGACCGAGCAATCCCACGATCTCACCCTGTTTCACATTGATCGAAACATGATTCACAACGGTACGCATCTTATATTTCTTAACGAGATCCTCCGTACGGAGCACCATTTGTTGTTCGTCTGCCATATCCAAAAATCTTTGCCACAAAGAAACGGAATTAATTCTTTCTATACAAATTGTTTTCAATTTACAGAAATAACTACCCGAAATATGAGTCAACCAACTATAAGCCAGCTTCCCAAATTTCGCTCCTCCGCACAGAAAGAATGGAAGAACTGGTCTCGACCGGCTCTACCCCATATCGTTTTTCCCAATAAAGCAGCTGTTCATTCAACTTACCCTCCATACGAAGTTTTTCAAAACTTTGTATTCCTATCGGTAATTTACGCAACGCAACTGTACTCATGTTTCCTTATTTTCAGAATAAGACAAATGTAAGAATATAATCTTGAATAATCGATTATATTCCATAAAACAAAGTACTCAAAAGCAGTGTTTCCGAATAACTCGTCCATACATCTTTATTGACTTACAGCCCAGTTTAGTTTAGATACAGACCAGAAGTATCAAGCAGGAAATGAACAGTTGTTCCCAGATTTGCGTTATATTTGCAGACTGTAATTGAATAGAAACATAATAAATGATGAATAAAGCATTACATCAAGTAGGCGAGTATGTCATGTTGATGGGGAAAAGTATCTCCGTACCCAACCGGTGGAGCATGTTCTTCAAGCAACTGATAAAGGAAATATACAAATTAGGAGTCGATTCGCTCTGGATTGTCATTATCATTTCCATTTTTATCGGTACGGTTATCGCCATCCAAATTTCACTGAACATCAGTTCGCCTCTCATCCCCAAATTCACAATCGGATACACGACACGTGAAATCATCCTGCTAGAATTTTCTTCTTCCATCATGTCATTGATCCTGGCAGGCAAAGTCGGTAGTAACATTGCCTCCGAGATCGGGACCATGCGTGTGACGGAGCAGATCGACGCAATGGAAATCATGGGGGTCAACTCCGCCAATTTCCTGATCCTGCCGAAGATGGTCGGTATGATGACTTTCATTCCCGTATTGGTTATCTTCAGTATGTTCACCGGCATTTTGGGAGGTATCGCAGCCAGCCATTCCACGGGAACAGGCATGACGCCCGCTTCTTTCGAATATGGTTTGCAGTTCTATTTCAACGAATTTTATATCTGGTACTCCATCATTAAGTCCGTAGTCTACGCATTCATCATTTCGTCTATTGCCGCTTACTTCGGCTATAACGTAAAAGGCGGAGCCTTGGAAGTAGGCAAAGCCAGTACGAATGCAGTCGTGATGAGCAGCATCATGATTCTGCTGGCCGACGTGATCTTAACCAACTTAATGCTGACATAAAAAATGGTAGAAGTAAAACATATCACAAAGTCTTTTGAAGGACGGGTAGTCTTGAATGATATCAGCGCAATATTCGAAACGGGAAAAACGAACCTGATTATCGGGCGAAGCGGTTCCGGCAAGACAGTCCTTATTAAAAATATTATCGGATTGATGCGCCCGGACTCAGGAGAAGTCCTGTACGACGGACGCGACCTGACCTCGATGGGTAAGCATGAGCTGAACATGCTGCGCCGTGAAATGGGTATGCTGTTCCAGGGATCAGCCCTGTTCGACAGTATGACAGTGTTGGAAAATGTCATGTTCCCATTGGATATGTTCTCTAACGACACTTACAAAGACCGCCTGAAACGCGCCCGGTTCTGCCTGGACCGTGTAAACCTGTCGGAAGCCGGCCACCTCTATCCATCCGAGATCAGCGGCGGTATGATGAAACGTGCCGCCATAGCCCGTGCAATCGCCCTGAACCCCAAATACCTGTTCTGTGACGAACCAAACTCCGGCCTGGATCCCAAAACTTCGCTGATTATCGATGACCTGATCCACGATATCACCGCCGAATACAAAATGACGACTATCATCAACACGCATGATATGAACTCCGTCATGAATATCGGTGAAAACATTGTCTTTATCAAAGAAGGCGTAAAAGAGTGGCAGGGTAACAACAAAGAGGTCATCACTTCCAAAAACAAAGCTTTGAACGACTTTATCTTCGCTTCCGACCTATTCCGTAAAGTCAAAGAAGTCGAAGAATTCGAACTGAAAGAAGAAGAACAGAACGCAAAATAAAAAATATCCGATGCCCATCGGATAAAAAAACATGAGCATCGGATCGGAAATGGATAGGTATCGGATTAATATCCGAACAACTCTTCCTGTGTCAGTTTTTGGATCGGGCCATATTGTGACAAGCCTTTCAGATCGAGATCCTTTTCATCGCCTAATACACAATAGATATAGGTACGTCCTTTTACCCATTTTTCCTGGAATGCCTTGATTTCGGGCAATGTCATTGTCTGCGCCTTTTCGAACAGCTCTTTACGGCTATCCGTGTTCAGACCTAAATCCTGAGCATTCAGATAAGACCAGAGAACGTCCGACTTGGTAATACGTTCCGTACGCAAACGGGTGATAAGAGCGTCTTTGGCCAAATTGAACGCTTTTTCTGATTCGGGCATATTATTGATAATTTCATCGAATGCTTTCATCGCATCGATCATCTTATCATTCTGAGTCGCAATAAACGTACGGTATACATACGGATATTTCAGTTTGGACGGAGTGATCAGGAAAGCTCCCGCAGAATAAGCCAGACCACGCGATTCACGCATTTCCTGGAATACGATTGCGTTCATGCCGCCACCGAAATATTCGTTATACATATTCAATGTAGGCTGGATAGCCGGATCGAACTTTTCACCCCGGTTAGAGACTGCTGAGAAATAAATCTGTTTAGCATCATACTGGGCAAGCAGAACTTTATTTTCCGGAGTTTCCTGCTGGTTGAACTCGATAGCGGCCGGAACCGGTTGTAACTGGTCGGGGACATTATGATATTGTTTGATGATATCCAAAACAGCCTGCGGTTTTTCCGGGCCATAATACAATATCTTATGATCGAAAGAATTGATCTTGTGAATACGGTCCACCAGTTCCTGCGGATCCATCTGCTGCAACTCGGCAGTCGTCAGAACATTCGTCGACGGAGATTTCGGTCCCCAGATAGCATACTGGATCAGCTTGTTGAAGTTCTGTCCCTGATTCAATTTAGCATCGACCCGTTTTTTCAGGATATCGCCGGCAAGATTAGCATATGCTTCTTTATTGACCTGTGCATCTGCAAGAATTTCCTCAAACAAGGCCATTGCAGCCGGCATGTTCTCCTTCAATCCTTCCAATACTACGTATGTACGGTCCGAACCTGGAACAACATCAAAGTAGCAAGCCAACCGATAAAACTCTTCATTGATCTCCTGCAGGCTCTTCTTAGATGTTCCCAGATATTTCATATATTGGAAAGCAGTACCCATCGCCTTGTCGTTATTCGTACCCATATCAAAGACATACATCAAAGAGAAAATGTCATTTGACGTATTTTCCTTATACAACACAGGGATACCGGACTTGGCTGTCAATTTCTGAAGATCCTTGTCGTAGTCCAGGAATACCGGTTCGATCGGCGCCACCTTTGAAGCCTGTATTTCTTTCAGGAACATACTTGAGCTGTCGCGGTTCATCACGATCGGAGTGATTTTAGGTTTGTCAATCTTCTTTTCGTTCGGGTCTTTACCCTGTTTTTTGTATATAAGCGCATAATTATCACCAAAATACTTATTGGCAAAATCGACTATCTGTTGTTTTGTCACTTTACTCATGCGATCCAGCGAAGCGACTTCATCTTTCCAATCGACACCGTCGATGAAAGAAGAGACAAACATATCGGCACGGCCATCATTGTCGTCGATCCGGTGCATCTGCATCAATTTATAATTATTGATTGCCGCTTCCAACAAACCTTCGTCAAATTCGCCTTTCTTCAACTTTTCTATTTCAGCCAGGAAAAGATCCTTTACATCATCCAGCGTCTGTCCCTGTTTCGGACGGCCGTTAATAACAAAAGCATTGTAGTCCGACATTCCGTATGTTCCGGCATAGCAGCTTAGTACTTTCTGTTGCTGAACCAAATCGACATCCAGCAAACCAGCTTTACCGTTATTGATGATTTCGCCAGTCAGGTTCAATAAATCCTGGTCAGGAGAAGCGGCTCCCGGAAAACGCCAACCCAATGTCACATTTTCAGCATCGACGCCCAGCACTTCTTTTACAACCGGCGCCTTAATCGGAGATTCGTGTGTCACCGGCAATTTCGGCAGATTGGGATTCGGTTTCAAGTGGCCGAAATATTTATTGATCGTCTCGATCATCTGATCCGGATCAAAATCACCGGATAGACAGATTGCCATATTATTAGGAACATACCAGGTTTTATGGTAGTTCTTGATATTCGTGATAGACGGATTCTTCAGGTTTTCCTGTGTTCCGAGAACCGTCTGCGTCCCATAAGGATGATCGGGGAAAAGAGCACCTAAGACCGCTTCATACACTTTACGGGCATCACTGGTAAGAGACATATTCTTTTCTTCGTATACCGTCTCAAGTTCCGTATGGAAACCACGGATTACATTGTTTTCAAAACGGTCAGCCTGTATCTTGGCCCAATTGTCGATCTGGTTGGAAGGGATATCTTCCACATAGACCGTCTGGTCAAAACCGGTATACGCATTTGTTCCGGTTGCCCCGATTGCTGACATCAGTTTGTCATATTCATTTGGAATAGCCAACTTGGATGCCTCATAAGACACACTGTCGATCTGATGATAAATAGCCTGTCGTTCTGCCTCATCGGTAGTCTTGCGATACACTTCGAAAAGCTGTTCGATCTGATCGAGCATCGGTTTTTCCTGTTCGTAATTCTGCGTACCGAACTGCTGGCTTCCTTTAAACATCAAATGTTCGAAATAGTGTGCCAGGCCGGTTGTTTCGGCAGGATCGTTTTTCCCTCCCACGCGAACGGCGATATACGTTTGAATACGCGGGGTCTCTTTATTCACAGTCATATACACCTTCAATCCGTTATCCAAAGTATAGATACGGGCTTTCAGAGGATCATTCGGGACCGACTCGTACTTGAACGGGGAAGTCTCTGTACAAGCAGTAGCCAAAAGGAGAATAAAGGCTAACTGAAGAAACTGAATCGTTTTATGCATAAATTTTAAATTTAGATAAATGAATTTGCAAATATATAACAAACTCAAGCCATATACAAAAAATTAAGAGCGAGGCTACAGAAATTCTGCACCTCGCCCCTACGACTTTTGCCGATACGCTTTCCCGCTACTCGACAAGTTATTTATTCATTCCAGAAAGGAGCTTGGACCAAAGTCGGATCTTTATCGATTTCAGTTTGATGAATCGGGAACCAATATTGTTTCTTTTGGTAAACACGCTTCAAAACGACAGACCGTACAAAGAAAGATTGCGAATCCGAAGCATCATCCGAATAAGAAGTGCCTTGGAAGTTCATGCCATATTCATCTGTATTCAGGAATTGTTCGCCCAACTTCCAACGGCGTATATCACTATATCGTATGCCTTCACAACAAAGTTCGACACGACGTTCCTTGCGGATCAATTCACGAACGGTTTCTTGGTCATTCGTACAATGAATCCGCTGGAACCCGTTATTATCTGTTCCTGTCCCATATTCGGGCACACCGGCACGTTCGCGGATCAGATTCAAATATTTCAGGATATCGGGATCTCCAGGAGAAGACTCATTCAGAGCTTCGGCATAGTTCAGGTAAGCCTCACCAAGACGATACAAGATACCGGGACGGTACGGCCGTTTCCCGTCACGCGGAATAGACTCCAAGGATACTTTTTTCCTGTTCAAATAACCGTTCTGCGGAGCATCATGCGTAGGACCGCCATCCCATTCATTGTTCATGAAACGCACCGTACGGTTTTCACTCCAAAACCAAGCTCCGTTAAACAACACGGTCAGATAAAAGCGAGGTTCGCGATTGCTATACATATTATAAGTATTCGCCATCGTGATCTGTCCGGGCCGTACATCCGGCGATTTCCGGCAAGGATCCCATTTGGTCTTTCGTATTTCCGGTTCCGTCGAAAAACCTTTTTCCGTATACCCCGAAGTTTCATTTATAATAGGACTTCCATCTGCATTATACCCCAAAATGGGAGATAAACCGTTCTCCATAAAAAAGGCATCCACCAATGACTGAGTTATTCCTAACCCTCCATTGCCTCCACATCCACGTGGAGTGCTGTGCGCTTCCAATTCTCCATAACTACAATCCGGACGAGCGAACAGGATTTCCTTATTTCCCTCGGAAGTCTTCTTCAATTGCAAGTTATAGCAAGACATAAAAGGATCAATCGAACCATCATCGTTATATTCATAATATAACTTGTGACCGGCAGCATGAGCCGCATCAATCAATTCCTTGCAAGCCTTAGCCGCACGCGACCATTTCGTCGCATCGTAGGTACTGTTGAAACGTTCCTTTCCGTCATAATTTTTAAACCCTTGATACCAATCATTGCCATTGACTAACGGACTGGCAGCAAACAAAAGCATACGGGCACGGACAGCCAAACAGGCAATTGATGTGGCACGTCCGAAAAAAGCTTCCTCCCAAGCTGCCGGCAGTTTGGTTGACAAATCCAACAACTGTTTGTCTAATATATCCACCATATCGTCGAAAGCCATCTGTCCCTTCATCAACTCATCCTGTGGAGCGTTAACATCAACCAAATCATCGAAATAAGGAACAGCCCCGTAACATTCCGTCATAAGCCAATAATAATAAGCGATCAAAAAACGGCATTCATTTTTCATCATTTCGATATCGGCTTCCGTCACATTCTGCAGCGGATTGGCATGAGCATTATGAATGAAGATATAAGCCGAACGGATATTTTGCGACAACACCCAATAAGAACCGTTCCACCCCGAATCGGTAAACCAGTTCCCGACTTTATAGTTCAGCAAAGTACCTCCCCACCACTGCAGCCAGCGCTGTGACGGAGTCATATCATCTCCAGCAGTTTCCCAGCCGATATCACGGACAAATCCCCAAATAGGATCCGGTATGCCGCTATACACATTGGCCAACCAGTCTTCCGTACGTGTCTTGTCATTGAATACCATCTCCAACGTCAATTCGTCATCCGGAGCGTTATCTATAAAATCAGAACAGCCATTCAACACGAAACATAAGGCTGTAATTCCGATATATCTTACAATTTTCATTGTTTCCATATATTGTACCTTAATCTATTAGAAATTAACATCCAACCCGAACGACAAGGACTTCATGATCGGGTATTTCATACCATTCCCCGTATCGACTTCTGGATCCCATACCTTGAATCCCGAAAAAGTCAACAAGTTAGAACCTTTCAAATAAAGACGCACGGAACGAAGTCCGATCTTCCCAATCCATTCTTTCGGCAAACGGTATCCGACCTCTACATCTTTCATGCGCAACATGCTCATATTACGTAACCACCACGTCGAATTCCGATTATTGTTTTCATTCTCACCATAACTCAAACGAGGATAGAAAACATTTTGGCTCGGATTTTCAGGCGTCCAACGATCCTGGTAATTATCCAACACATTACCCATCGCGCCCAACGTACTGCCCGGCAAGAAATCATTTCCTCCAATGAAACGATAAGTCTTACCGTTCCCTTGGAAAAAGATATTCACATCCACATTCCTGAACGTAGCGTTCGCACCAAAACCGTAGATGATCTGAGGATCATAAGTTCCACCGATCGCTTTCTCATCCATGGTCGTAATAGCGCCGTCACCGTCAACATCCAAATATTTTATATCTCCCGGACGTACCTTAGTCGTAAACGTATGCGAAGGTATGCCGTCCTTCAGTATGCCATTTTCCACATCGACAAAATCATCTTCCGTGAACAACCCGTCAGCGACCAGGCCAAACAACTGGCCAACAGGATGTCCTGTCCTTTGTCGGTTCGTCCCGACGACACCCGGAGCCTCATCCTGTTCGATGATCTCATTTTTCGCATAAGTGAAAGTTCCCCGGAACCCCACAAACCAATCCTTGTTCAGCTGCTTGTTATAAGTCAACGACATGTCCACACCCGAATTGTTCACCTTACCGAAATTCGCCCATGGAGTTTTCTTGAAACCTGCAGCAGAAGGAATCGTGTTGCGCTGCATGAAAATATCCCGGCGCTTTTCCTTGAACCAATCCACCTGCAGCTCCAATGCGTTCCAAAGGCCTACTTCCAGACCGGCATCGATCTTTTCAACCGTTTCCCAAGTCAAATTGCTCACACCAAAATCTCCTTCATAACGACCAGAACGGTGATAATCATTGTTCACACCCCAACGATATTCTGTTCCACCTCCGTCAATCGTTGTGATATAAGCAAAACGACGTCCCGACAACTGATCATTTCCAACCAGTCCCCAAGAACCTCTCAATTTCAACTTGGACAAGGTATTCTTCACGGGTTCCATGAAAGGTTCTTCGGATACCAAATAACCAATAGCGCCAGAAGGGAAAAAGCCGAAGCGTTTCCCTTTCGAAAAGTTTTCAGATCCATTATAACCGAAGTTGAATTCAGCTATATAACGATTGCCATAGGTATAAGAAGCACGACCGGCAATTCCCATACGACGATAAGGAACAACTGATCCGTCTTGGTAATGCCGCTGATTGTAAAGAAACATTCCCTCGACACTATGTTCTCCGAATGTTCGCGAATAGCTCAAATTTCCTTCCAAATAAGTAGCCTTATTCCCCCATTCGGTCTTCTGTTCCGTTCCCAAAAACATCTGCCCGTAATCGGCAATCGTCAAATCCAACGAACCGTCTTCCTTGCGGCCTGTGGCCGGATTATAGTAATCAGGAGATTTGGAACGGACTATTCCTGATTTCATGTAACGATCGAAAGAGAATACACCTTTCAATTTTAACCCAGGCAACAAAAACTTCAAATCTTGCTCAAGCGAAAACAACGACTCTATCTTGGCAGAAGAATAGGTTGAAAAACCATGTTGCGTTGTCATCACCCAAGGATTAGAACGCTGTTTCACACGCGGGAATTCACCACTTGAGTAAACTGCCGGATGCACAAAAGGCGGTGTTTCGAAAGCAGCACTGAAAATATCATCCGAACTATACGCCATTCCACCTGTTTCTTGCAAATATCCGCCTATGCTGATACGTGCGACAGTTGTCTTCGTTAGATTCACATCTACATTCGAACGCATGTTGTACTTGTTCAGCTTTGTAGACGAATCCCAAGTCTGGCTACGGTCACGTTCGAATATCCCCCGTTCACCATAATAAGAAGCGACCAAAGCATATCTCAAGATATCGCTACCCCCCGACACGGTGATATTAGCACGTCTGTTCGAAGCATGATCCTTCGTAACAGCATCCAACCAATTGACATTCGGATACAAGTCAGAATCCACATTGTCCCGGTATTTTTGGATCAATTCAGCACCATAATTGGGTTGTGCATACCCAGCATCCAACTGCAACTCATCCAACAAGGACAAGTAGTCAGCCGAACTGATAAACTTAGGCAACTTGACTGGCTGCGTGAAACCCTGTTCATAGTGTACATCGACATTCGGTTTCCCCATCTGTCCTCGTTTCGTATTGACCAATATTACACCATTTGCTCCACGGACACCGTAAACAGCACTGGCTGCTGCATCCTTCAACACAGAGAACGATTCGATTTCCGACGGATCCATGTCGTCCAAAGTACGCTCGATTCCATCCACCAAAACAAGCGGAGAACGTCCTGAACTTTGAAAAGAAGAGATACCACGAATCCAAAAATTGGAACCGTCGGATCCTGGTTCCCCGGAACGCTGAACGGCAATCACACCAGCCAATTGTCCAGCGAGGTTATTACTCAATGCCCGCGTAGGACTTTGTTGCAGTCTGTCCGGGCTGATTGTTGTGATGGACCCCACGACTGATTCACGTTTCTGCGATCCGAAACCGACAACTACCACTTCATTCAGGCTTGTTGAAACTTCTTTCAAATTCACATTAATATTGATCAATCCGCCGACTGTCACCTCTTTCGGTTCGAAACCGATATAACTGAATGTCAAGACGGAAGACTTGCTCGGTACCGACAAAAAATAATTACCGTCAATATCAGTCGTCGTCCCTATATTAGTAGACTTGACAACCACATTTACACCTGGAAGCGGATTTCCTTGCTCATCCCAAACCGTTCCGTTGACATTGATACTTTTCTCCCGTTGCAACTTTTCTTGTTTCTGAGACAGGATAATTTGCCGCCCCTTGATTTCAAAGTTAATGCCAGCCTCTTTCGACAACTGCTCCATGATCGCGACAATCGTATTGTTCTCGACCTGAATGGAGACTTTCTTCTCCAAAACATGCAGCAAGTTGTTCGCATACATAAAAATAAACTCACTATCTTCCTCTATATTACGGAGGATTTCCTTTACTGTTTTATTTTCCATCTTGACAGTAAAGATTTTCTCTTGCATATACATATCCACTTCTGCTGCTTGCAACAACGAAACTTGAGATAGATAAAAAATGCTAAGAATTAAGAACAAATAAGTCTTTTTCTTCGCCCAATGGTAAAGAATTCCATTCTTATTCATAATTTTACGTAGATTTTAGATTAATCACTAAAGAACTGTTGATTGGATAAAATCCTCTGCCGGATGATACTGCCATATCATCCGGTTTTTCAAAAAAAACTCTAACTTCTCCTCTTCATGGTATTATTTTTTAGTTAAACATGTTACTTACTCTCGTTTCAAATAAATGTTTCCTCCTTCATTATAAACAGAAAGCGGTATCATTGATTTTATATAGTCCATGATTTCATCCGGATTATCCCGAAGATCCAGTTTCCCATATATCTGCTCATTTTCCAAAGAGAAGTCGCAAACAACCTTCTTTCCGAAAAAAAGGCTCAAACGAGTTGCCAGTTCTTTCAAAGTACAGCCGTCCAAAACCATCACACCGTCAACCCATGCCTTGTAATCGCTTGCATTCACTTTTTCTTTCCGACTGCCTTCTTCCCCAAAAACGACCATTTCATCCGGATTCATCCGGAACGAACCCTCCCGGCGGTCTTCGACTTCCACCGCTCCTTGGAGCAACACGACACGGCCTTCAGCCATTTGTTTGTAAGCAAACACATCAAACGAGGTTCCCAATACTTTCACGTCAAACCGATCCGTACACACATAAAACGGACGGCCAGCATCCGGCATTACTTCCAAATAGATCTCGCCTTCCACATAAATTTCCCGTTTCTTTTCACTGAACATACGTGGATAAACGACTTTCGTCCCTGAATTCACATGCACTTTCGTTCCATCAGACAACAACAGACACGATCGTTTTCCTTTCGGGACGATCAATTGGTTATACGAATCTTCGGCACTCCGTTTTTCGACAACATTCCTCTTATTTCCATCTGACTGCGTAAGCGCATCTGAACCGATACGTATGCAATCCTCATACGTATAATCGATCAGCTCATCTGTTTCCAAACGGTATTGTTCCCAATCAGATATCACCAATGTCACATCCTTGGCCTCTTCCATCGGAAACGACTCCAACTCGGCAACAGCATTCCATATGTTCGCATGAGACACTTTCCCGCCATAGCTCTGCCACAAACCGACCAACACTGCTACAGATGCTGCAACAGAAGCCACAAGAAGATAAACACACTTCCGGCTTTTCCGTTTCGGCAAACCAACAGCTTCTTCCTGCAACGGACGAATACGACGCAACACCTTTTCACGGATCGAATCGACCACATCAGCCTCTATTTCCGGCTCACAATCATCCCAAAAGAAATCCAGTTTCTCCCGGATTTCCTCATCCATTTCGGCTGTATAACGATTTTCTTTCCGAAGATTCATTTTTAACTTTATCTTATAGCTTATATAATAATAGACGCAAAAACAGCCAAGAATCTCTTACACTCTTTGGCATTTTTTTTGCTCTCAGAAAAAAAGAAATTATAATCAACGTGATTTATTCAGAATCAATGCGATCCGATCAATGGCTCTCGATATGTGCACATCAATCGTTTTTACCGAAATGCCAAGCATACCGGCAATCTCTTTGTAAGGAATTCTTTCTATTTTCGCCAATAAAAAAACCTCCTTGCATTTGGGAGGCAAGGAAGCTATTGCCCGATTGATCGCGCAGATCTCTTCTTCACTGATCAAATCATGATCCGGCGATTTGATAACCGGCAAATGGAATTCTTCAATCTCTTCTATAGAAATATCATCATTGTGCCTGCACTGCCTCAAATAGGATATTGCCCTGTTACGAACTAAAACCAACAACCAAGACTTGAACTCACAAACTGTATCCAAACAATGCCTCCCGTTCCAGACTTCAATAAAGACATCCTCCACGATCTCTTCCGCGACCTCTCGCAAACGAACATATCCTAACGCAAGATGATACAAATCTTTCCCGTATAAATCAATAATGGAACGGAAAGCCTGCTGATCTCCGTCCATCAAAGCATACAATAAAGATTTTCGTTCATCCATCATATTCTTTTTTGGCGCGTAAAAATAAGAAAAATGAATGTCCTCATGTTATTCATTTAACAAAATTTAAATCGACAAGTAATCCAGATTACATGATCTGAAACATCCTATGCCGAAGAAAAGAGAGGCAAATAATAAACCTATAAGGGGATAAAAACAGTTTGATTTCTATCTACAATAATACGGAAAGAGTTTTAAACATAGGACTTACGGCTTGGAAAGAAAACGATATACCTTTAAGCAAAAGGAGAGGTGTGTCCCGTAAATATCATTTTTTGACACACCCCTCTTTTTTTACTTATCGTGATATTAAAGGCCGAATGCCTCTTTTACCTTGTCGACGTAATCCAGTTTTTCCCAGGTAAACAGTTCTACTTCGCAGATGGTCGGTTTCGGGTTGTAACGAGAGGTAAATGTTTTCGTCACAACCTGCGGTTTACGTCCCATATGACCGTAAGAAGCCGTTTCCAAGTAGATAGGGTTACGCAGTTTCAGACGTTCTTCGATTGCTTTCGGACGCATGTCAAACAGGTTCCATATCTTTTCAGCTATCTCCCCATCCGTCATTTTCACATTGGCACGGCCGAATGTATTGACGAAGATATTCATCGGTTTAGCCACACCGATCGCATAAGAAACCTGTACCAGTATTTCATCAGCCACACCGGCAGCAACCAGGTTCTTCGCGATATGGCGAGCGGCATAAGCGGCAGAACGGTCAACCTTCGAAGGGTCTTTTCCGGAGAATGCACCACCACCGTGAGCACCCTTGCCACCGTATGTATCCACAATGATCTTACGGCCTGTCAGACCGGTATCGCCGTGAGGACCGCCGATCACGAACTTTCCGGTCGGGTTCACATGATAGATGATGTCATCATTGAACAACGCCTGGACATGAGCCGGATACTGGGCCTTTACACGCGGGATCAGAATGTTCTTCACATCTTCAGCAATCTTTTTCTGCATAGCCAGATCCGCTTCTTCCTGTGTGATGCCTTTTGCCGTGATAAATTCATCGTGTTGTGTGGGAACAACAATCGTCTCGATGCGCAGGGGGTTCACGATGCCGTCATATTCAATCGTTACCTGGCTCTTCGCCTCCTGACGGAGATCAGTCATCAACTCGTTTTCTGTTGTACGTTACTTGGCAATCTCCCCCAAAAGGATGGGTGAAAGATCCAATGCACGGGACACGGTCCTCTTTGGTTCCTTGGGGGG
>OJKP01000101.1_pt1 | contig 70710 bp, 56 predicted proteins | sample 1596521 | NCBI WGS metagenome assembly OJKP01 (sample SAMEA4350130, study PRJEB24818) | metagenome | biome: human; feature: gut; material: faeces | place: Denmark | collected 2013-09
TAAAAAAAAGTATTCGTAAATAGTCTTTGTTACTGAGTTTGTCAAAATCTATTTTATAATCAGCAAATTAAGTAATGCGTCAGCCCTGCTTATATTATTGAAGTTGTCTCACATCGGTCGGTGTGAGCGTGCGTAACGGTCGATGTGAACGTGCGTAACGGTCGGTGTAGCATGCGTATCGGTCGAAGTAAGACGACTTTGACTTTGACTGATTTCACTTTACACTTTTGTTGTTGTTTTACTGAATTACTTTACTCCTTATTTATTCCTTTACTGGATAACTTTACATGCATGAAAAGTGTTATTGAAACGCTTTGACTGATCACAAAAAAAACACTCCTGCCGCCCATAAAGCAGCAGGAGTGCATTAATCATTTTTTATTCTAATTATTTCTTAATTGGCAACTTATCGTCGGCCAAAACAAAATCAAGTTGTTTCTTCTCCAGATTTGCTCTGGCTACCTTAATCTGAACTGGGTCGCCCAATGAGAATTTCTGATGACGCTTACGTCCGATAAGGCAATAGTTCTTTTCGTCGAACTCATAATAGTCATCACCCAAGTCGCGCATCGGCACCATACCTTCGCACTTGTTCTCGTTGATTTCAACGTAAAGTCCCCATTCGGTAACACCCGAAATAACGCCATCGTATACGTTTCCGATACGCTCGCCCATGAACTCTACTTGTTTATACTTAACCGAAGCACGTTCGGCAGCGGCAGCTGTCTGCTCCATAGCCGAGCTGTGTTCGCACAGTTCTTCGTACTTATCTGCCTGAGCAGTACGACCTCCAGCCAGATAGCGAGTAAGAAGACGATGCACCATCAAGTCGGGATAACGACGGATAGGCGATGTGAAATGCGTATAATAATCGAACGCCAATCCGTAGTGGCCGATGTTATGAATAGAATAACGCGCTTTCTGCATGGCACGCAGAGACACGGTTTCTATCAGGTTCTGCTCCTTCTTTCCGTCTATATCGTTCAGCAAGCGGTTGATAGACTTCGATACCTCTGTCTTAGTTCCGCCGGTACGAATCTTATAACCGAAACGTGCGATGAACTGACTCAAGTTCTCAAGTTTATCTGGGTCTGGCAAATCGTGGATACGATAAGGGAACACTTTAGGCTTCTTGTTCTTTGGCACCTTACCTATATGCTCGGCTACAGTACGGTTGGCCAAAAGCATGAACTCTTCAATAAGCTTGTTTGCTTCTTTAGATTCCTTGAAATATACGCTGAGCGGCTTTCCGTTCTCATCGATTTCGAACTTCACCTCGCAACGGTCGAAGTTGATTGACCCGTTAGCCATACGTTTTTCGCGAAGAATCTGCGCCAACTTATTAAGTTCCAGAATCTCTTCCTTATACTCACCCTTTCCGGTCTCGATGATATCCTGAGCCTCTTCGTAAGTGAAGCGGCGGTTAGACTTGATTACAGTGTGACGGATGCGATAATCCTTCACCTCTGCCTTCTCGTTCATAGTGAAGATGACAGAATAAGCCAACTTCTCCTCATCGGGGCGCAATGAACAGATAAAGTTACACAAGCGTTCGGGCAACATAGGGATGGTGCGGTCTACCAGATAAACAGAAGTGGCACGTTTCACTGCTTCCTTATCTATTACACTACCCTCTTTTACATAGTGCGATACATCGGCAATGTGTACGCCTACCTCCCACAGTCCCGGTTTAAGCTGACGGATAGACAAAGCGTCGTCAAAGTCCTTGGCGTCTTTCGGGTCGATGGTAAATGTAGTAACGTCGCGACAGTCTTCGCGCTCGGCATAATCTTCGGGAGTAATCTCCGCCGAAATCTTCTCGGCAGCCGCCTCCACATTCTGCGGATAATGATACGGCAACCCGTATTCTGCCAAGATAGCGTGCATCTCGGTAGTATTTTCGCCAGCTTTACCAAGTATATCTATTACCTCACCAAAGGGGTTCTTGGCATCTTCGGGCCATTCGGTTATCCTTACCACAGCCTTGTCGCCATCTTTTCCACCCTTAAGCTTATCTTTAGGGATAAATATATCATTGGCAAGCGTATTTGTTTCGGTCAAAAGGAACGCATAGTTCTTGCTAACCTTAAGAGTACCGACAAACGGAGTGTCAGAGTGTTCCAAAATCTCGAGAACCTGGCCTTCGGGGTCATGACGTCTGCGTCGTGCCGAAAGCGCAATCTTCACCTTATCGCCATTCATGGCATGAGCCGAGCTGCTGTCGGAAATCGCAATAGGGTCTCCACCGTCGTCGGGAATAAAAGTATTCTTTCCGTTGCTTTTCCGCTGAAATACACCGGTCATAATCTGTCCACGGCCATTCAGCTGAAAATGTCCCTTTTCTGTTTCTACCAAGAAGTTTTCTTCGAGCATTTCATCTATTATATCAACGCAAAGCATCTTCAATGGGTGCGTAGTGAGATTCAGGCTTCCGAAAATCTGCTTTAAGCCAAAACTGGTCTCGGGTCTTGTGCGGAAAAAGGTAACAAGCAATTCGGCCAGTTCTCTCTTCTTCATTCGTTTTCCGCCTTTTTTTTCTTTCTTTTTCTTAGCCATAGTCGTATTTTTTAAATTATTACCGCAACTTCTGCATATATAGTAGAGCGGTGATAATATATTCGTTCATACAAAGTAAGCAAAATTATTGGAAAGGCCGACTAATATACTCTCTTATTTTAAGGTAGAAACTTAATAATCTATTATCTTTGCCGCATTCTTTAACCCAATATTACAAATGAAAGAAGCAAGCATAGCTCATAGAGAGCGTGAGATTTACAAAGTCACGCTGACGGGTAGCCTTGTCAACGTATTGTTGGTTGTGTGTAAGTTTATAGCAGGAGTACTTGGGCATAGCGCTGCCATGGTAGCAGATGCCGTACACTCGCTATCAGACTTGATAACAGATATCATTGTTTTAGTATTCGTGCGTATATCCGGCAAACCCGAAGATAAAGGGCACGACTACGGACACGGTAAATACGAAACTTTCGCGACACTGCTCATAGGCGTAGCCTTATTCTGTGTGGGAGTCGGTATTCTATGGAACGGAGGAGAACAGATTTATATCTATCTGAAAGGCGGAACGCTCAGCTCGCCAGGATGGATAGCGCTGATAGCCGCCCTTCTGTCTATTCTGCTCAAGGAACTGCTATTTCAGTACACCCGGCGGATAGGAAAGAAATACAATAGTCCGGCTGTAATAGTCAACGCATGGCATCACCGCAGCGACGCTTTTTCGTCTATCGGAACGGCTATAGGCATTGGCGGAGCCATCTTGTTAGGCGAAAATTGGCGAGTACTCGACCCGCTGGCGGCTGTAGTGGTGAGTTTCTTCATCATACACGTAGCCGTAAAACAGCTGAAGCCGTGCCTTGACGAATTGTTAGAGCGCTCACTGCCCGATGATACAGAGAACCATATAACCAATCTGGTGCTTTCTGTACCGGGAGTATCCGAGCCTCATCATCTGCGCACACGCCGTATAGGAAGCAACTATGCTATAGACTTACACATACGTATGGATGGCAACATGCCACTGTTTGAAGCACACGATAAAGCTACTCAGATTGAGCATAAACTAAAAGAGGCTTATGGCACGAACACGTACATCAGCGTACACATCGAGCCGATAAAGAATATGCCACAACAAGACAAATAACCATGAACAAAAAAATATTAGTAACCGGTGCCAGCGGATTCATCGGCAGCTTTCTGGTGGAAGAAGGACTGGCACAGGATATGCAAGTATGGGCTGGAGTACGCAAAAGCAGCAGTCGGAAGTATCTGCAGGATTCGCGGATAAAATTCGCGGAACTCGACTTTACCGACAGTGATGCGCTCGAAGCTCAACTCAACAAACACAAGCGCGAACATGGAGGATGGGATTACATCATCCACTGTGCCGGCGTGACAAAATGTAAAGACAAAGGCTTTTTCGAGATAGGAAACTACTGGGCTACACGTAATTTCATAGAGACCCTTAAACGCCTCGACATGGTGCCGCAGCAGTTTATCTACATCAGCTCACTCAGCGTATTCGGCCCGATACACGAAAAGGACTACGCCCCTATCTCGGAGCAAGACAAGCCTTGCCCCAACACCGCTTACGGAATAAGCAAAATACATTCTGAAGAGTATATTCAGAGCTTGAAAGACTTTCCGTATGTAATATTCCGACCCACCGGAGTATACGGACCACGAGAAAGAGATTATTTCTTGATGGCGCAGTCTATACAGAAACACGTGGACTTCGCTGCTGGATTCCGTAGACAAGACCTTACATTCATCTACGTAAAAGACCTGGTGAAGGTCATTTACCTAAGTATCGAGAAAAAGATAACACGACGTGCTTACTTCGTGAGCGACGGACAGGTATACAACAGCCGTACTTTTTCTGAGTTGATAGAAAAAGAGTTGGGAAACCCTTGGGTACTACACTTTGTATGCCCGCTAAGCCTGCTGAAGGTCATTTCGTTCGTCGCTGAAAACGTAGCGCGACTGATGCACAAGAGCAGCACGCTAAATATGGATAAGTATAAAATAATGAAACAAAGAAACTGGCGATGTGACATCACTCCGGCGGAAAAAGAGTTGGGATATGTACCCGAATATCCGTTAGAGCGAGGAGTAAAAGAAGCTATCGCTTGGTATAAGAAAGAAGGATGGCTATAAAACTATTTGAGAGAGTAAACAGCGGGAAGGGACTGTTTGCCGTAGAGACAATCAGCCTTATATATAATGCACTGACTACACTGCTGATATTGCTGCTTTTTCCGCGCATGGATCATCCGGGAATGATGCTATTGGAGCGTGCGGGAATTGTGGTGCTTACTTTTGTGCTTATATTCCTGTATCAGGCTTTTCCGTGCAGACTTACCGCTTTTATCCGTATGGCTGTACAGATGTCGCTGTTGGCATATTGGTATCCCGATACGTTCGAGTTCAACCGCTTGTTCCCCAACTTGGATCACTTGTTCGCTCATGCCGAACAATTAATATTCCACTGTCAGCCGGCGGTGATATTCAGTCAGAATTTCCCTTCTATTTGGTTCAGCGAGCCGTTTAATATGGGATATTTCTTTTATTACCCCATGATATTCATTGTGGTGGTATACTATTTCTTGTTCCGGTTTGAATGGTTCGAGAAGATTTGCTTTGTGCTGGTAACGTCGTTCTTTATCTACTATTTTGTATATATAATGTTACCTGTAGCGGGGCCTCAGTTTTACTTCCCTGCCATCGGAATGGATAAAGTAAACGCTTGCATATTTCCGTCTATCGGCGATTTCTTCAACACCAATAACTATCTGGTTCCCAGCACGGGAGTAGACCAGGGATTCTTCTACGACTTGGTTGAAGCGTCGCAAGAAGTAGGCGAACGCCCTACCGCAGCTTTTCCAAGCTCACATGTAGGCATCTCTACTATAGTAATGATTATGGCATGGCGCGTTAATCATAAGTTAGCGTACGTATTAGCGCCGTTCTACGTTTTGCTATGCTGTGCTACCGTATACATTCAGGCGCATTACCTTATCGATGCCATCGTAGGCTTCGTTTCTGCGTTTTTCGTATACCAAGTAGCTACACATATGTATAAGCGTTGGTTCATATCGCCAGTCTTCAAGCTCATGGGATAACCCACTGAGCTTGAGATGGCTTATATTATTCGCCCAACCAGTTTTGTTCTATTCCGTCTAATATCGCATTCAGCTCATCGAGTGTAGATGCACGCAGCATGGCGATACGTGTGTCGCGGAAGTTAGGGATTCCCTTAAACAGAGACGATGCCGCCAAATGACGACGGACGTGCAATATACCCCTGCGCTCGTCGAGCAACTTCACGCTATCTGCCACTTCACGACGTAACACATCCATTTTCCAGCGGGTAGTAAGTCCGGTAATCTCCTCGCCTGTCTGCAGATAATGCTTCACTTCCTTAAATATCCATGGACGGCCGAAACTTCCTCGTCCTATCATGATAGCATCTACTCCATACTTATCAAAACATTCGGCAGCACGCTGCGGAGTAGTAACGTCACCGTTGCCGATAATAGGAATACGCATACGTGGGTTATTTTTCACCTCACCTATCAAAGTCCAGTCTGCCTCGCCAGTATACATCTGTGCACGAGTACGTCCGTGTATGGTAAGAGCCTCAATTCCGCAGTCTTGAAGCTGTTCTGCCAAGTCTACGATTATCTTATGGTCAGCATCCCATCCTAAGCGAGTCTTCACCGTTACCGGAATTTTTACAGCATCAACAACCGCACGGGTCATCTCCAGCATCTTAGGCACATTCTGCAACATGCCCGAACCTGCACCCTTGCCAGCCACTCGCTTCACGGGGCAACCAAAGTTCAAGTCGAGTATATCCGGATTAGCCTGTTCTACAATGCGTGCAGCCTCTACCATCGTATCGGTGTCTTTACCGTATATCTGTATAGCCACAGGGCGCTCGGCATCGCTGATATTAAGTTTCAGCATAGTCTTTCCCACTGAACGAATCAGCGCGTCGCTCGACACAAATTCGGTGTATACCATGTCGGCACCGAACTCCTTGCATAGCAGGCGGAACGCCGGGTCGGTAACGTCTTCCATCGGAGCCAGCAACACCGGCTTTTCTCCTAAATCTATATTTCTTATCTTCATAATCGCAGTAATGTTTCTCTTGCTGTAGAATTACGGTGCAAAATTAGCAAAAAAAGCATGATTCTTGGCGAAACCGCATGACATTGTAACGTCTCGCATCCACCTGTAAAATCAGCTTTTAGCGAGCAAAGCCTCTGTCTTTCTGATATAAATGATTAACTTTGCACCCAATATAAATATATCAATACAGACTGATGAATTATTCTATAAAAGATTTCGAAATCATGGCACCTGTCGGCTCGCGCGAATCGCTTGCCGCAGCCATCAACGCAGGAGCCGATTCTATCTACTTCGGCATAGAAAGCCTGAACATGCGCGCACGCTCGGCCAGCACATTCACCATCGACGACTTGCGCGAGATAGCTCGCACATGCGATGAGCATGGCGTAAAGAGCTACCTTACGGTAAACACTATTATATATGATGAAGACATCGAGTTGATGCGTAAAATCATAGACGCTGCAAAAGAAGCTGGCATCAGTGCCGTAATTGCAGCCGACGTAGCTGTTATGTCGTACTGTAACCAGATAGGACAAGAAGTTCACTTATCTACTCAGCTTAATATCAGCAACGCTGAGGCTCTGCGCTTTTACGCTCAGTTTGCCGACGTAGTGGTATTGGCTCGCGAGTTGAATCTGAAGCAGGTTCGTAAGATTTATGACGCTATCCATGAACAACATATAACCGGCCCTATGGGACAACCGGTACGTATCGAAATGTTCTGCCACGGTGCATTGTGCATGGCGGTATCGGGCAAATGCTACCTCAGCCTCAACGAACTGAACGCATCGGCAAATCGCGGTGCTTGTATGCAGGTATGCCGTCGCTCTTATATCGTAAAAGACAAGGAAAGCGACATCGAGCTTGAAGTTGACAACAAGTATATCATGTCTCCTAAAGACTTGAAGACCATCCGCTTCATGGATGAGATGATAGAAGCCGGCGTAAGAGTATTCAAGATAGAAGGTCGCGCACGTGGTCCTGAGTATGTAAAGACAGTAGTAGAATGCTATAAAGAGGCTATCCAGTCTTATCTGGACGGCACATTTACCGAAGAGAAAAAAAATGTTTGGGACGAACGTCTGAAAACGGTATTCAACCGTGGTTTCTGGAACGGATATTACTTGGGACAGCGCCTTGGCGAATGGAGCAAGAACTACGGTTCGGAAGCAACCGAAAAGAAGGTATACGCCGGACGAGGAATAAAATACTTCTCAAACATCGGTGTGGCTGAGTTCTTGATAGAGGCTACAGAGATAAAGGTAGGCGACAAGTTGCTCATCACAGGACCAACAACGGGAGCTATGTATGTAGACCTTGAAGAAGCGAGAGTAGACCTGAAGCCGGTAGATGTAGTAAAGAAAGGTCAGCACGTATCGTTTAAAGTGCCCGAACGTATGCGTCCTAGCGACAAGCTATACCGCATAGTTCCGACAGAAGAGCTAAAGGCTAAATAACCAATCTGCATACGCAGATAAACGAGAATAAAATGAAAACTACAATCTTATTATTAGCTTTGTCTTTATTAAGTGGAACGACGGCTTATGCCGAAGTTCCATTTTTAAAATCGAAAAAGACAAAGAAAGAAACAATCGCCGAGAAGAAAGTCTCGGCCTACGACAAACTGTTCGCATCGCCTCACCCTACGGCGAAAGGCTTTATCACTCTACATAAGCTAAAAAACAAGCTTTATTTTGAATTGCCACTAAATCTACTGCAACGCGACATGCTGTTAGGGTCTACCGTTTCTGAAGTCAGCGATAACGGCAACGCTATCGTCGGTTCTAAACCCAGTACTCCAATACATTTCCGGTTTCATAAAGTGAACGGGAAGATAAATATGGCAGTAGTACAGACCGGCAACATTTCTGACAATGACAGCCGAATAAACGCCGCAATGAAGCTGAACAACATTGACGCCATATTGCAGACTTTCGATATCGCAGCCTACAATAACGACAGCTCCGCCGTGACATTCGACGTAACAGATCTCTTTGTCGGCGACAACAAACTTATTGAACCGTTCGATAAATACAGCACCAACCTTTCTGGAGGGCGCAAAAGGAGCACATCTTTTAAAAAGAGCCTATCATACATTGAAGGAATAAAATCGTTCAAAGACAACCTCTCCATCCGAAGCTGCCTAAGCTACACATATTCGCTGACAGGAGGTAAAGGGAAGAAGGTAGAAGACGCTCCATTTACGGCTAAAATGACACGCTCCATTTTACTGCTTGACTCTGTTCCTTACCGCCCAAGAATAGTAGATAGCCGAATCGGAATATTCCCTACAGACAAAAAGGTATATTCTGCAGCCAAGCAAAACACACGAGAAATCTATTATGCCAACCGTTGGCGTCTGGAGCCATCAGACACTGCCGCTTACATGGCAGGAGAAAAAGTCACCCCAACAAAGCCTATCGTATTTTATATTGACAGTTGCTTCCCTGAGGCATGGAAGAAGTCTGTATTCGCAGCAGTCCGCCAATGGAATGAACCTTTTGAAAAAATAGGATTCAAAAATGCTATAGAGGCACGTGAGTTCCCAAAAAACGATCCTGAATTTGATGCCGACAATCTGAAATATTCATGTATCCGCTATGCGCCTATCGCAATAGAGAACGCAATGGGTCCGTCATGGGTAGACCCGCGAAGCGGTGAGATTCTTAACGCATCGGTTTATCTGTATCATGATGTAGTGAAGTTGCTTAACAGCTGGCTCTTCATTCAGACATCGCAAGCCGACAAGCGCACACGCCATAGCCTGATTCCTTCTGAAGTATTGGAGGATGGACTTCGATATGTCGTTTCTCATGAAGTTGGGCACTGTTTAGGATTCATGCACAACATGAGTGCTTCGTCTGTCGTTCCAGTCGATTCACTACGGTCAGCTTCGTACACACAAAAGTACGGCACTACAACATCAATAATGGATTACGCGCGATTTAACTACGTAGCCCAGCCCGGCGATATGGAAAAAGGAGTCGCCATGATGCCGCCACACTTCGGACTATACGACTATTACCTTATCCGCTGGAACTATACCCCAGTTCTGTCGGCAAAGACCCCGGAAGAAGAGTACAAGATTACTTCAGAATGGATAACAAAAGCCACTGCCGACCCTGTATACAGATACGGAAAGCAACAATCTGAAATACTCGACCCACGCTCGCAAACCGAAGACCTTAGCGACGATGCGGTAAAAGCTTCAGGATATGGAATCAGCAATCTGAAGTATATACTTAGCCATATGAACGAATGGCTCAAGAATGAAGACGATGATTACAGTCATCGCTCGGATTTATACGACGGAATAATTATGCAATACCTCACCTACATGATGCATGTATATCATAACATAGGAGGTATTTATCTGCAAGAAAAGCATGTAGGCGACCCTGTTGAAACGCTCCTGATTGAGGATAAGGCAAAGCAAAAAGAAGCGATGGACTTTTTCCTGAAACAACTGGCCGAAATGGAATGGATAGATAACGCGAATATCTTGCAAGTACTTCCGCTGGTAGGCAGCCCCGCCGATGTATTACGCAATGTCTTGATGAAACAACTGATGGCCGCTCCGGGACGAGTGGAATTTGCCGCCTCAAAAGCAGGAAGCAAGGGATATGGCGTAGAAGAATGCATGGACGATATCTATCAGTTCATATGGAAACCAACCATGCAGAACAAGACACTGACCAACGCGCAAATCAAGATGCAGAATGCCTTTATAGTACATTTGGCAAAGACCGCCGGAATCAAATGGAACCAGAACGCCAAGTCATTGACCTCTGGCAACGGATATGAAGCTGAGTTCTTACAACACTTGAGCGACGTGGCAGCCAAGCCATGTGGATGCGGCGAATGCTTCCAGTCATCTGTAGCTGGATTATTCAATCCTATTGCGGGATTCGACGAACCAATGGCCGAATACTTCGTACCGAGAAGCCAAGACAGCATGTGCTACGGATATTTCTTACGCATACGAGACTTATTAGAGAAGCATCAAAACAGCGGAGACAAGAATACACGTATGCACTACGCATTATTGCTCCGCCAAATTAAGAACGCTCTAAACAGATAATTATCATGAAAAACAGAAGATTATTCAATAATATCTTGTTGGCGCTTGTCTTCGTGATGCTTTTCCCTTCTATGGTGATTGCCAAAAAGAAGGTGAAGGCAACAGAACCGCAAAAGAGCAAATACGAAAAACTGATATCTAAGCCAGGCACCGTAAAGGCTAATGGCTTTATCAACCTGTATTGGGCGGACAATAAGGTGTATATGGAGATACCGTCAACCATATTCGGACGAAGAATACTTATGGGAGCTATGGTAGACAAAATGAGCAACCCACAAGAGTCGGCCGTAGGCTATTGTACATCCGACCCGATAGAAATCAAGTTTGCCCGACAGGATTCATTAGTTAGAGTACTCCAAGTTACACAAGTACCGGAATGTACTGAAAGCGCAGAAGCTGCACAGGCATTATCAAAGAGTTTCACAGATAAGATTATCAAGCAGTTCTCCATCATGGCTTTCTCGCCCGATAGTGCAGCCGTTATAGACGTAACCGACTATGTTTTTCAAGATGACAAGCAAATGAACGCCATCGATCCGAATGGCTTCAACAGCATGGATGGATGGATTAAACGAAAAGCCTCATTCAAACAAAACAGGTCGATGATTTCTGGCATTACCGCTTATTCAGACAATGTATCTGTAGCGTGCAGCATGAGTTATGACCTATCTATTTCTTTATTCGGTATTTTTTCGGTCAAGGAAGACGTGCCTTTTACAGCTGTAGTAAAGCGCACATTCATGTTGCTCCCAGAAAACAGTGATTTCAAGATGCGGTTGGCTGATGCCAGAGTTGGAACCTTATGGAGTACCCGACAAGATTTCAACCCGTCTATGCAGGGCAGTAAACCCAAATACTACGTAAACAGATGGAACCTGAAAGCCGACAAGCCTATTGTATTCTATGTCGATACGCTACTGCCGGACGACTGGAAACGATGTGTAGAACAAAGCGCAGAGATATGGAACAATTCGTTCCGGAAAATCGGCTATACGCAAGCCATAGAATTACGTCCTTATTCGTGCGATTCCACTTTCGATGCAAATAACATGGCTCATTCATGTATACGCTACGTACTCTCGCCAGCCGGAAAGGTAAGCTACAAATGTTGGTGCGACCCACAGACTGGCGAAATATTGAACGCCAATATCTATATGCCACACAACTTGGCATCACAGATACAGCAAGATGCGTTCTTACAGGTTTCCGCCTTTGAGCCTAAGGCTCGCTCGCTGACACCCGACAGTACAATAGTAGATGCTGTTTTAACCTCGCAATTACTAAAGAGTTTCGGTCATTGCCTCGGACTGACAGATAATATGGCTGGGTCTATCGCCTACCCTATAGACTCACTCCGATCAGAATCGTTTGTCAAACAGCATGGATTGTCGGCCTCGGTAATGGACTATCTTCCGATGAACTATCTGCACTCGAAAGATACATACCACGAGATAGAGTCGTTAGCGCAACACACTTTAGGGGTATACGATGAATGGGCCTTACACTATTTGTACGGTTCTACCGGTAAAGCCTCAACCAACGAAGAGCTTCCTATACTACGCAGTTGGGTAGCCGAACGCAACAATAATCCTCTGTTGCTGTACAAACGTCCACAAAGTACAAAAGCCTATTACGACCCACGTGGAATGAAGAATGATTTGGGCAATGACGCTGTACGCTCGGCAGCTATCGCATTCAAGAACATGGCAGAAATGATAGCCAACGCCAATGCATGGCTCGACAAAGAAGACCTAACCTACGAAGAGCGAGTCCCTCTTTACGGACACATCATAAACCAAGCCGATGAATATGTAAAGCATGTATTGCAGCAAGTGGGAGGCTTCTATCTGAACGATACATATCAAGGCGACAGCTACCCCACATTTCAGTCTGTACCGAAAGACGTACAGCGAAAGTCTTTCAGATGGATGCTCGAAGCATTGCAGCAAATGACATGGCTTGATAATACAGACCTTCTGAATCATTGCGCCCTTACAGGCAGTGCCGCCGACTATGGACAGAAATTTTTCGGCAATTTGATATTCGTGCAATTAGATGCCATGTGGCTAAGCGAAAGCAAGTCAGCCGACCCTTACACACAAGAAGAAGCCGTTGCCGACCTGAAAGATTTCTTGTTCAAGGAAAGCCGTGCCGGTAAAGTGCCTGCCGATTTTAAACGATTCATGCAGTCACGCTATCTCGACGCTTTGATAACTTGGTCGGATGTCAACGGAAACAGTAGCGGTGCTTCATCGTCGTCATCTTCTTCATCATCGCTTACAGACTATCTCCCTTACAAAGGAATGACCGCCATAGAAAGCATTTCATATAAAGGAAGTCCTGTACGCCAAGCCTTTTGGTACAGTTGCCTACTCGATTTGAAATCGGAATTCCAAAAAGCGAAAGCTTTAGCTCCTACACGCGACTTACGCGATGAGTACGACTATCGCCTATATACACTGCGCAGAGCATTAGAGAAATAACACTCACCACATATAAAAACAATAAAGGTTGCCACGCTATCCATCACGAGGCAACCTTTATTTATTTTATCAAGCTGATTATTAAATCATCATTTTACACGAGTAAACGTATAGGTTATTCCGAAGTAATCGGCTTCAAAACCATAATCCTCGGCAGTCTGAACAAAGAAATCGGTAGGAGTATATTCGTGGAAGTATATAACGATATTGTCATCGTCTATTTTATCCAATCCTATAAACACGTCTCCCAATTCCTTTTTCGTCTTCGAGAACAATTTGTTTACTTGATGAATCTTGAAATAAGGAATGTCGAATTCATCCCATGTAGCAAAATCAAGGAAACCTTTTACTATATGGTCGAACACTATTTCATGTCCTTCCGGATTACAGAAATAGCTGGTTAAATCACCTGTAAGATGAGGAATGATTTTATCTACCCCAGCGTCTGTATGAACAAACTCCAGATAATCATCCGGATTATTATGTTCAGGAAGTGAGTTAGCCCATTCTTCCTCTGGAATATCAAGCACAGAAAAAGCATCCTTATTAGTTATGGCCACAGGCTTCCACTTGCCCAGCATATCAGTAAACCTAAGCTGATCGAGTTTCACCGTAAGGCTTGAGAACGAACCCGGATAATACATTACCGCATCCTCTTCGGGAGTACCCAAATCAAGTATCAGGTTCTTTCCTACATAGTCGGCAGCTCCGTCCTTTATCTTCACCGTAAACTTAGCCTGACGTGAATTCTGCTTTATAGTGACATAAGTCATGTCGTCTTGAATCTCTACATCGGACGCTACGCTGGCCGTGCTAGCCGAATTCACTGTAATAGGAATCTTTATGTCGGTAGGAGCACGATAGCTTTTTCCCGTAGTCTCACCCTGAACCTCTACCCATACGTCTACTTCGCTCATCAATCGCGAATAAGATGTGGTGAACGAATACATTACGTGTTCCTTGGTTTCCACAGGAATCATCACCACATTCTTGCTTCCCAATGAGTAACCTTCTGTAGGCGATAAAGACAAACGGATTTCACGTCCGGAAGTAAGATTATCCTTTGCCGTAATAGTCATAGTCGCCTTAGTTTCTCCAGCTTTCAAGACAAACTCCTTTTTCTCTACCGTAAAGTCCTCACCTTCTACGGCTGTGCCTTCTATACCTACAGGTATAACCACGTCATTTTCTGGCGCAACGGTAGCCCGAAGTTCAACATCCAGACTTCCCATAGCCGGAAGTATATAAATAGACCGGCTGAATGATATTTGCGCCCCGTCAGCATTGTCGTCATCCTTACACGACGTTGCTACAATCAGCAACAATGACGCGAGAATGAAGCATATCTTATTTTTTATAAACGATTTCATAAGCTTTTGTTTTATTGATTTATGGCTGAATTATATTCGTCCCATGCCTGCTGTACCTCTTCGCGCTCCTGACTGCTTAATATCGTTCCGGTGGGAAGCAAATATTGGTTTTCAGAATACGACTTTGTCTTTGGTGTGAGTTCCTCCGGACCGCTACATGAAGTAAACATAGCAGCGGCAAACGCTATACAAGGAACTATTAAGAATATATATCTCATAATCTTTTCTTTTTTGTTAAATGAATAAGTTGATTCTTTATTCTATGTATCCTGGATTCTGAACAACCAATCCTGGGAACAAGTCGATATCGTTTTTAGGAAGAGCGAAAGTATAAAGGTACTTTGCCGTAGTGTATTTCTTTCCGTTAGCGGCAACCCAGAACTCGGGGCTTCCGTTACGCTTCAGCTCAAACCAACGGTTTCCTTCGGCAAACAGTTCCATACGTTTTTCGCACAATATTGCCGACATCAATTTGCTAAGCGGCTGTCCGGTTGCATCTACAGTAATGTGTTGCTGATAAACTTCGGGCAGATTGTCTTTAGTATAAGCAACGAAATCTTTAGTGATTCGTTTTTCACGAAGCTTATTCAAGTAAGTTAACGCATCGTCCACCTGATTTAAATGAGCATAGCATTCAGCAATAATCAGGCAGAGTTCCTCACTACGGAATTTAGATGTAACCACCTTTGCAACGGTACGCTTAGAGTTAAAAGCTACAGCTGTACGAACATCGTTTGCCGAAGAAGCAAACAGTTTTGCGGTATTGCCCGAAACCGGACGAGTCTTGATATCGGCCTGAGCAGAAACATAGTTAGATGTTCCTATGTCATCGTCTTCGGTGTATGCCGCTACTATTACATCCTGACCCTTAACGAACTTCTGGTTTATCACATCAGCATATTGTGAGACATCCAGCATAGGGTATGTTTCCAATAAAGGGGTAGCATAGTCTATAGCCAGCTGCCATTGCTGAGTCCATAAATAGAATCTTGCCATGTAAGCTTTTACCACATCGGCAGTAATTATATAATCCTTATCGGTTACGTTATAACTCAATGCGGTCTTAAAGCCCTTCTCTATAAAATCGGCTGTAGCCTGCAAGTCAGAACGGGCAGGCTTGGCTTCCATATCGAATTCGTCTACTAGCGGAAGTCCCATTGTGGTCTGTGCGGCAGCAGCGGAATATGCGTCACAGAAACGCACCATCAGGTTATAACAGCAAATGCTACGTATTCCCCATGCTGTACCCAACAGTTTCTTGGCCAAATCGGAAGTCTTGTCGTCCATGTTTCCTATTATCATGTTACAGTCTTTAATAACAGAATACAGCGCAGTGTAATCCGACGGATTCTTATTGATATCTACTCCTACATAAGCCGGTGTATAGCTTGAAGTGGAGCTAGCCAATGTAGCGTCAAGGTCTTCGGCATACATCTCTAATGTCTTCACCTTATCGGGATTAGGAATAATGACATCGTCATTACCCTTCTCTATTTGATTCAACCAATAGTGTATTATGGTAGAATAGTCTTCTGCCGTTTCGGGAATGATTTTCCCTTTCGGCTTCACATCCAAATAATCTTTGCAGGACGTAAACAACAGTAAAAAACATCCAAGCAAAACAGATATTGTTGTTCTCATATTAATTTCATTTTTATCGTTAGAAACCTACATTAACACTAAACATTACCGAGCGGCTCACAGGATAAGTAGCTCCAGGAGTTTCCGGATCCATTCCCTTATAGCCGGTAAACGTGAAGAAGTTATTCAACGCCAATGAGAAATCTACATTCGATATAGCAGAGCTGGCCAATAGCGACTTAGGCAATGTATATCCTAAAATGATACTCTTGATACGTACATACGACAGATTTGTAAGGTATGCGCCACGAGTGATTTCCGGATCTGTAGGGTTATAATAACTGAATCCGTAAGACTGTCCGTAAGGATTCCATACTCTAGGATAAGTTCCACTTGTATTGGTAGTTGTCCAACGGTTGGCTGCTTCTTTAGGTACATTAAGATGCTGGGCGAACAAGTCGTTCTGATAAACTTGCGTTGTTTCGTTTATCGTTCCGCTTACACTTGAGTATGATACAGGCGGCTTAATATATTCAAAAGCTTTGGCACCTGCAGCAAATACTCCATTTACACTCAATCTAACTTTCTTGTATTCTGCCGTAAGATTAAAGCCACCGGTTACAGGAGCTTCGTTCGTACCCAGATAATAACGATAGTTGTTCGACTTGTTCAGGTCGGTAGCCTTGTTAATCTCAGCATCCGGACGGAGAGTAAATGTGTAAAGTCCGGTTTCAGGGTCAATGCCTTCCAGTTTTCCGCTATAGATAGCTCCAATAGGATAGCCTTCCCACAAATTGCCTAACGACATGGAGTTATCGGGCGACTGATACTTTGTGACCTTATTCATATTATAAGCCACATTAGCCGAAAGGCTTAATTCAAAGTCTTTAGTCTTTACCGGAATGCCACGTAATGTAGCTTCGATACCTTTATTTACCACATCGGCCGTATTGTACTTCTGCGAGGTAAATCCGGTAGTGCTAAGTACACGCACGTTGGTCACCACATCCATACTCTTACGATAGTATCCTTCGATAATACCACCCAAACGCTGATTGAACATGGCGAACTCTAAAGCCGCTTTCATATCTTTAGTTTTCTCCCAACGCAAGTTCGGGTTGGGCGGACTTACTACTTTTCCTATATGGAACACATTATTATTTACGTTACGATAATCATCGTAATAAGTAATGATCATTTGCGGACTTACAGAGCGGTTTATGTTTCCCGTAAAACCAGTAGCGAAACGCAGTGTCAATTGGTCTACCACCTTTCTAAGCGGTTCCATAAAACTCTCTTCGCTGATATTCCAAGCGGCACCAGCCGACCAGTTAGGATTAAACTGCTTGTCGCTACCAAAGTTAGAACTTCCGTCTGTTCTGAATGAAGCGTTCAATACATAACGGTTCTGAAAGAGATAATCGGCCGAAGCATAGAACGAAGCGAAGCGTTGCTCAGACCAAGTATCACCGTTAGAAGCGTCAATAGCCGCCAGATATGCTTTCAGCTTTTCATAACCTACTCCTGTAGGATCGTTAGGCAACGGGGTTATGGTATTGCCGGTAACATAATCATAACCATATCTTTTGCTGTATAAGCTATTAGACTTACTTCCTCTCAATTCGGCACCTGCCAGAATGTTTATGCTATGATCTGTACCAATCTTTCCGTCGTAAACAAAATGTCCACGTACTGTATAGCTGTCATTATCGGTATTTCTCTCCAAGATTGAGGCATATTCTTTATTGCTCTGTGAATCTACAGACAGACGATTATCGAGCGCCGCCTTCGTTCCGTTGCCGTAAATGTCTTTCACACGGTTAGTAGCAAAAGTATACGATGCTTGTCCGTTAAAGCTTAACGGTCCCCAGATATTATAATTAATGCCTGCCTTTACAAACACATTGGTATTTTTTGTGCGCGATGATGTTTCGTTCATCTCACGCAGTATGTTGAATCCTGAATCCGGAATCACCTTCTGATTATCTCGCTTGTTATTATATTCTCCTAAAGCGAAACGGGTTTCATCGGCACGATAACTGCCGTCTTCATTATAAGGACTTTCATAAGGATTGGCGAAATAAGCATATTCAAACGGGTCGATACTATTCAGTGCCGGCGATTTTGAATTCTGATAAGACATCATCGCCTTAAAATCGAGAGTGATTTTTTTGTTGGGCTGCATAGTCAAGTTGCTTGTAATGTTATAACGGTCATAATCATTACGTTTCAGCAAACCGGCATTACGCGTATAGGCGATAGAAGTATAATAGGTGTATCGTTCGCCACCACCACTTATAGAAAGCGTGTGACTAGTTGAAACGCCATTGCGGAATAATTCTTTATACCAATCGGTATTTACCCCTGCCAGCTGGTTAAGGTATTCATCTTGCTGCTGAGAAGTCCAACCTTCAAACCGGCCTTTACCGGAGCGAACCATGCCGACTATACCCACCACCGGATAGTTTGTCTTGCCTGCCGCAAAGTCACTGGCAGAGAACTCATCCCATAATCCTTGTTCATAAGCAATCTTTTCGGACGAGTTCATCAAAGAATAGCTGTGCTGCGGAGCCAATGTCATCGACACATTGCCAGAGTAATTGATACGAGCCTTACCTTGTTTTCCTTTTTTAGTAGTAACCACGATAACGCCACCAGCCGCACGCGAACCGTAAATAGCGGTTGCCGAAGCGTCTTTCAGCACTGTAATGCTCTCTATATCGTTAGGGTTTATGCCTGCTACTCCATTAAGGAACAGGTTATCGAACGAGCCTGATTTGATTTCAGAACTACTTGGCATATCTACAGAGCTACCCTGAATGGGCACTCCATCGATAACCCATAGAGGCTCTCCATCGCCAGTCAACGTGTTTGTACCACGGATGCGAATCTTCTGGGTAGTACCAGGCTGACCCGAAGTGGCCGATACCGCTACACCCGCCAATTTACCTTGCATCAATGCATCGATTGTAGGAGCTGGCTGGTCTTTCAACTGATCTGCCTTTATGATACCTACAGAACCTGTCAGCTTTTTATAAGTTGTCTGAGCGTATCCTGTAACAACCACTTGGTCTAACTCACTAGCCGACTCATCCATCACAATTCTGATAGGGAATTTAGTGTTATCTTTCAGCAAGTAAGTTGTATTATTCATTCCGACGTAAGAAAACAGAAGCGTCTTGCCTTGTCCCGTCTTCTGAATAGAGAACTTTCCTTCTACATTAGTCACAGTGCCTATCCGGGTATTATCCTTATAGCGCACAGAAACACCTACTAAAGGAGCTCCGCTTCGGTCTACAACTACGCCAGAAATAACACTATTCTGTGCATACATACCTAATGGCGTAATAATAGTTAAAAACAGAGCTACCACAAAAATTTGAATTTTGCTCATATTAACTCAGTTTTGGTTGCATTTTTCTGCAAAAATATGCTAAGCAGTTTTAAAATGCAAGTATTAAGAGATAAACTATCAGCAGATAATCAAAAAGAATATTATTAAAAATGTAAGCGTAATTGATGGATTCTCAGAAAAAATAAAACAATATAAACAAGAAAACCTTGCTTTTAGACAGAATACATCCAAAAGCAAGGTTTTTTATTGTGTCAATTCTAACCAGACTTATTTATAAGCCTGCTGATAAATAGAAAGCACTTCTTCGTCGAGTAGCGGACGAGGGTCGAGCGTGAACAAGCCACCCATCGTATCGCGTGCGTTCTGCACCATCTTAGGCAGGTCGTCAGTCTTTATGCCGTAATCGCTTAACATGATATTGTCTACATGGCATTCTTTCTTCATGCGCTCTAATGCATCTATAAAGTCGCTGGGGCGATTGCTCTTCTGCTGAGTCATCACCTCTGCCATCTTCATGTAGCGTTTCATGCAGTCGTTTCTGAACGTTTCGAAATAAGGAACGCTGATGGCAATCAATCCTGCTCCGTGAGGCAGCTGCGGATAGTAAGCACTCATGGCATGCTCCATAGAATGTTCTGAGATGCAACTTGAAGTAGACTCTACCAAGCCTGCAAGGGTACTTGCCCAAGCTACTTTGGCACGAGCTTTCAGATTCTTACCGTCGGCTACGGCTACAGGCAAATATTTATACAGCAAACGTATAGCCTCTAACGCATACAAGTCGCTGATAGGAGTAGCGCAATTGGCTATGAAGCCTTCGGCAGCGTGGAAGAACGCGTCGAATCCTTGATAAGCGGTAAGATGAGGAGGCAGAGAAAGCATCATCTCAGGGTCTACAATAGAAAGAGCCGGAAAAGTGAATCGGCATCCGAAGCCGATTTTCTCGTTCTTATCTTCGTTAGTTATCACTGTCCAAGGGTCGGCTTCCGTTCCGGTGCCAGCCGTAGTAGGTATGGCTACTATTGGTAGAGCTTTCTTCACCAAGTTCCCTTTGCCGCTTCCACCATTTATATAATCCCAATAATCACCGTCGTTTACCGCCATTACGGCAATTGCCTTTGCAGAGTCGATAGAACTTCCTCCACCAAGTCCGATAACAAAGTCGCATCCAAGCTCACGGCAGATAGCGGCGGCTTCCATTACATGTCGCTTCACGGGGTTAGGCAGTATCTTATCGTAAACCACTGCGCTCACGCCATTTTCGGTAAGAAGAGTCTCCACTTTATCAAGATAGCCATATTTCCTCATCGATGTTCCGGCAGAAATAACAATCATGGCTTTCTTACCAGGTAATATTTCGGTCGCTAATTTCTTTATTTCACCACATCCGAAAAGTATCCTTGTAGGGATGTGCAAACTAAAAACAGGATTTGCATTCATATTCGTGTAGAGTTAAAGTTATTATTTGTGTTACCCCAAATATACATATTTAGGCTTCGATAACACAGCGTTTCTACTTTTTTAACGGAGACAAATCTTAACGAGTGTAATATTCTGCAGGAGGTATGTATAATGCTTTTACAAAAATAGTCATAGCACCTATTTCTTATCAACTAATTTCCGTCTGTATATCATTTTAAATATCGGCTTCAGAGCACATTCTGAGCGTGATAAAAGAAGAATGCGAGTTATAAAAAAACATCGCGATGGTTCAAGCCAAACATTAAGATGATTCAACTTGATCATTGCGATGATTCGACTTAACCATCGCAATGTTTTTTTCGAGACTTTTAAATCTGTTTCAATGTCTATCGTTTTTACTCGGAGACTTGCAAGCAAGTTATACTTAGGCAGTTAAAACCAGCTCGTTTCAGTACGATTAACACAGGCTAGTTTTTAGGCACAATCTCTATTTACATTGGTAATTCAAGACATCCATTTGACGAAAGAGTTAGCCTACCGTACTAATCTATAAAAGAGTAATCCACATTAGCGACTATGGATTTTCAGACAGTTTTTCACAGAAACATAGCCATTTTTCCTTATTACATCTACTTTTTTCGTGTTTTTCAACACTTTATGCTAAAAAATTACCCCCCCCCGTTTACTTTTTATATAATACATATTCACTATCTTTGTGCATCAAGCCAACAACATTATGGCTACCTAATAAAAAAAGCAGAGAACACATTTTACTTTAGCCACCGATTGAGGCCTATAAGAACGCATGTAATATAACATAAACCAAGGCAGCAAAACGAGACGCAAGTTTTTAAGTTAGAAAAACGTCATGATGTTTTGTTAGCTGAAACGAGGAAACTAAAAAAAGAGAAAACGAGATTAATACTAAATATTTATGGTATTTTACAAAAGCAAATTAGCGAAAATGCTGTTGCCTGATAATAGTAAAGACGACTACATCACACTATTTGGCTTCAGCTTTACAAGGAAGGGATACTTTATGAGTATATGGGAAGGTGTAGAAATGCAAATTCATCGCCGCCAATATGCTGAATGCTTCGTGCTAGCCGTTATACCCACAATATTGTTATGTATTTTTATTTCGTGCATTTTCATAGCATTACCATTCATTTCATACTACATTCTTTATTGGCTTGAAATGGTCATATACCATCACTCCGCTTTCGACTATGAAGCTAAAGCCAACTGCATGGAGACAACCTATTTCATAGTTCGCAAAAGATTCGCTTGGATGAAATGGTACTGCAAGAAAGAACTGCCTAAAATAGACAACGATTGGCTCGGTTAAGCTAACACAATAAACTACTAAATATAAAGCAAGAGCAGAAGCAGAATGCCCGATATTAAGGTGTCCTGCTTTTTTCTTTTTTACTCCTGTTAAAGTGCTATTACATAAAATCATTATCTTTGCAAAGATATTTGTATACAGTAGGATACAACAACAAAAAACAAACAACATAATCTCATATAACATATATGGAAAAGAAATTCAAACGAACCACCGTAACATCGGCTTTGCCATACGCCAACGGACCTGTTCACATAGGTCACTTGGCTGGAGTATATGTGCCTGCCGACATTTATGTACGCTACTTACGCCTTAAGAAAGAAGACGTTCTCTTCATCGGCGGATCTGACGAACACGGAGTGCCCATCACTATCCGTGCCAAAAAAGAAGGTGTTACACCTCAAGATGTGGTAGACCGCTATCACACACTTATCAAGAACTCATTCAAGGAGTTCGGCATCTCTTTCGATGTATACGGACGCACTACATCGGCCGTACATCATCAGACTGCCTCTGATTTCTTCCGCAAATTATACGATAAGGGTGAATTCATAGAAAAAACATCTATGCAATATTACGACGAAGAAGCTCATACCTTCTTGGCCGACCGTTATATCACCGGCGAATGCCCTCGTTGCCATGCACAGGGTGCTTACGGTGACCAGTGCGAAAAATGCGGTAGCACACTTTCGCCTACAGAACTTATCAACCCTAAGAGTGCCATCAGCGGAAGCGAACCGGTAATGAAAGAGACCAAGCACTGGTATCTGCCACTCGATAAGCACGAAGGTTGGTTGCGTAAATGGATTCTGGAAGACCATAAGGAATGGCGTCCTAACGTATACGGCCAGTGCAAGAGTTGGTTGGATATGGGATTGCAGCCTCGTGCCGTAAGCCGCGACCTCGACTGGGGTATACCTGTACCTGTAGAAGGAGCCGAAGGTAAAGTTCTTTATGTTTGGTTCGATGCGCCTATCGGCTATATCTCAAACACTAAGGAATTACTGCCCGATTCATGGGAGAAATGGTGGAAAGACCCCGAAACTCGCCTTATCCACTTTATCGGTAAAGACAATATCGTATTCCACTGCATCGTATTCCCGGCTATGCTGAAGGCTGAAGGTAGCTATATCTTGCCCGACAATGTTCCGGCTAACGAGTTCTTGAACTTGGAAGGCGACAAGATTTCTACTTCACGCAACTGGGCTGTATGGTTGCACGAGTATTTGCAGGACTTCCCTGGCAAGCAAGATGTTTTGCGTTACGTCCTCACAGCAAACGCTCCTGAAACTAAGGACAACGACTTTACTTGGAAAGACTTCCAGGCACGTAACAATAACGAGCTGGTTGCCGTATACGGTAACTTCGTAAACCGTGCTTTGGTTCTTACCAACAAATACTTCGACGGAAAAGTTCCCGCTTGTGGCGAACTGAACGATTACGACCGTGAAACCCTGAAGGAATTTGCCGATGTAAAAGCAGAAGTAGAAAAGTTGCTCGATGTATTCAAGTTCCGCGACGCACAGAAAGAAGCTATGAACTTGGCGCGTATCGGTAACAAGTACTTGGCAGATACAGAACCCTGGAAGTTGGCTAAGACCGACTTGGACCGTGTAGCTACTATCTTGAATATCGCATTGCAATTGGTTGCCAACCTTGCTATCGCTTTCGAACCGTTCTTGCCGTTCAGCAGCGAAAAGCTTCGCCAAATGCTGAATATGCCGGATTTCGACTGGGATCAGTTGGGTCATACCGACTTGCTCGAAGCAGGACATCAGCTTAACAAGGCAGAACTTCTGTTCGAAAAAATAGAAGACGAAACCATTCAGGCACAAGTAGACAAGTTGCTCGCTACCAAGAAAGCTAACGAAGCGGCAAACTACAAGGCTAACCCTATCAAGCCGGTAGTAAGCATTGAAGATTTCGACAAACTCGATATACGTGTAGGTACTGTATTGGAATGTGAAACCGTGCCTAAGATGAAGAAACTTCTTAAGTTCAAAATAGCAGACGGACTTGAGAACCGTACCATCGTGAGCGGTATTGCACAACACTACAAACCGGAAGAACTGGTGGGCAAACAAGTATTGTTCATCGCTAACCTCGCACCTCGTCAATTCAAGAACGGATTGGTGAGCGAAGGTATGATTCTTTCGGCTGAAAATTATGACGGATCGCTGGCTGTAACTTCTGTACTGAAAGAAGTTAAACCGGGTAGCGAAGTAAAATAATTCGTCGTACTGCACATGACCGAACAGTCACTGAAAGAAAAAACAGCAAAGGGACTCTTTTGGGGTGCCATAAACAATGGCGCCCAGCAGGTCCTTGTGCTGACTTTCGGAATTATATTAGGACGATTGCTCTCTCCCTCGGAATATGGTATCGTAGGGATGCTGACAATTTTTACACTGATAGGTAACTCGCTACAGGAAAGCGGGTTCAGGGCAGCACTTGCCAATCTTAAAGACATCCGCCACGAAGATTATAACGCCGTATTCTGGTGTAGTCTCTGCATAGGATGCACCGCATATGCCATTCTGTTTTTATGCGCACCGCTCATAGCTCAATTCTATAATAAACCTGAGCTTAACGAGCAACTTATCCCTTTGGCTCGATATTGTTTTCTTGCCATCCCAATAGCCAGCCTTGGCACTGCACAAGGGGCTTATCTGTTTCGTAACCTGAAGGTTAAGCAACAGGCTCTATCGGGCATACTTGCCCATATCATCTCCGGATGCATAGGAGTAACACTTGCGTTCAATGGCTTTTCGTACTGGGGTATCGCTACCCAAAGCCTTATGTATCTGGTGGTAGTTACCGTCTGCACATGGTATTTCTCGCCGTGGAGACCTACTTTTCACATCGACTTCCGACCAATCAAACCGCTATTTTCCTTTAGCAGCAAATTGCTGATTACCAATATAGCCAACCAGCTTAACAACAATCTGCTAACGCTTATTTTAGGTCGATATGCCGACCCTCGTGTAGTGGGCAACTATAACCAAGCCAACAAGTGGAACAGCACCGGACATCAGTTTATCACCGGAATGCTGAATGGAGTAACACAGCCCATACTGGCAAGCGTTCGCGATGATGTAGAGCGACAGTCGCGCATCTTCCGTAAGATGCTGCGCTTTACAGCCTTCATAGCGTTTCCGTGTATGTTCGGCTTATCCATCGTGACCCGCGAATTGATACTTACCACCGTGGGAGCCAAGTGGATAGACAGTATTCCGCTTATGCAGATACTGTGTATAGGTGGAGCGTTCGTGCCGCTCAACGCATTATTCTCTAACCTGATTATCAGCCAAGGCAAATCGAATATATACATGTGGAATATCATTTCACAAGTACTCATACAGTCGGTTACCGTCATCGTTACCATAGTATTAGGAGGCAGCAGCATGGTTATGGTCATAGCCTATGCCTGCATCAATATAGTATGGATGCTGATATGGCAACACTTTGCCTGCCGCTTTATCCGCCTATCGGTATGGCAGTTATCGCAAGACTTGTTGCCATTCATCGGCTCGGCGATACTGGTGTGCGGATGCGCATGGATGGTATCAACATTGATAGGAGGCCATTTCCTGATATCGTTCGCTACCAAAGTTATAGTAGCCGGCATTACTTACTTCATCATCATGAAAATAAGCAATGCCGAAATCATGAAAGAGTGTCTGAACTATCTGCTTAAAAAGAAAAAATCATGAGCAAGTTATTTGTAGTCAGTCCCCCGCTTGATATATTCAGTAGAATAGAGCCCGAAATAAAGAGCAGAATAGAATGTCTGCCCGATTTCTTGCGCTATCCTAAAGGCAAGTTCCGTCAGATAACACGCAGCTTATTGCTGGGGCGCATTCCTCTACCTAAAACAGTGCTTTACCTGTGGTTTTCAAAGCGATACCTCGACCTGATATGCAACGCCAAACCAGGCGACAGCATCCTTATTTATGAATGCTGCAACGTAAACGTATTGAAAAGCATCAAGCCACTGCTACCTAAGGGCGTAGACTGCCACGTATATTACTGTAACCCGATGAAAACCATCTGCAGCGATGGAGAAATACGTATGCAGAAGATTAAGGAGTTAGGATACAAACTTAGCTCGTTCGACGCTTACGATGCCGAAAAGTATGGTCTTAATTACACGGGACAGTACTTCTGCCTGCCACCTCAGAACAGAGAGCCGATAAAATGCGACTGCTTTTTCTGCGGACTTCCTAAAGACAGAGCCGACGAACTGGAGGCTTTACGCCGTTTGTTGGAGCAAAACGGACTTACATGCGACTTTATCATCCCCCGTACGCCCCAAGAAAAGGTTACTTACCCCGAATATCTGAAGCGGGCTGACCGCTCACGCTGCATCATAGACATAGCCCAAGGCGGACAATTAGGTTTGACACGCCGTCCGTTAGAAGCCCTTTTCTACGGAAAGAAACTAATCACCAACAACCCCGACTTGGCGAACTATGATTTCTATAATAAAGAAAATATTTTTATCTTTGGCAAAGATAGCGAATCAAGACTGAAGGATTTCGTAAGAAGTCCGTTTGTAGAAATATCTCAATCCATCCGGTTGAAATACGATATAAACAGTTGGATTCAGAATTATCTGCCGAAATAACTTATCATTCTACTTATATATGAAACAGCCTGTCGATTATATTGCCACATGGTTCTATAAAGAATCCGACCAAGAGGCAAGCTTCTATCCGCAAATGGGAGAAAAGGGTAATTCAGCATTGGTACACTCTATCTACATGCAGATTCAGATACCGTTTTTCATCACGTTCCACCACTATAATCCGAAGGCGCGTTTCTTGTTTTTCACGAACTTACATGCCGCCGACTTGCCTCCATATCTGCAACGACTCTTCAAGAAACTGAACGTAGAGGTAATATCTCAGCCCTACACATCGCGTCCGCCTAAAGGATGGTACGCCGCATGGCAAAACCAGTTCTACGTATACGACATTCTTAAGGAAATGGAGAAACGTATGCAGACCGACGACTGTCTGCTGATAAGTGATGCCGATTGCCTTTGCCGTACCCCATTAGACTCTCTATTCGAGCAGACACGCCGCGACGGAAGCGCATTATACGAGTTCATAACCGACAAGGATTATGTAATAAACGGCATTACACTGCCACAGATGAACAAGTTCTATAAGGCTTGCTACAACCAAGAGCCACAGAAACCTATCACCTACTACGGAGGTGAATTCATCGCCTTACGGCAAGATGCCATCAAGAAAATAAACGCTGAGTTCCCCGTTATTTGGAACTTCAACCTAAAATATGCGCAGACTGGGCAGCCTAAGCTGAACGAAGAGGCGCATGTAATGAGTATCTTGGCTGAGCGTCTGCAACTACGCAACCGCACTGCCAACCAGTACGTAAAACGTATGTGGACAAACCCTCAGTACAACAACGTGCGCATGGGCGACGAGAACTATCCCGTATGGCATATGCCTTACGAAAAGAAGCGTGGACTGTATTATCTGTATCAGATGCTTGAGAAAGATATGACCATAACCAACGAAACCGAATTCTGGAAGAAGGCAGGCTTCTATAATGGCATACCTACTATAGGATGGCGCAAGAAAGCGAAAGACTTCATTACTGCCATTCTGCTGAAAATGAAACACTAAGATTAAGATGAAACGATTCGTTGTATTCCCAAACCTTACCGTAAGTCCGGCTCAACGGCCTAACCCCTATATACAAGACTATATAGAGGCTCTTAACCGCTTACCCAATGTGCGAGTAATAAACCCGGCACATAAGAATCCGCTGCTTAGCTTGCTTCCGCCTTCGCGTTGGGGAGACGTGTTCATCTTTAACTGGTTTGAGAGTATTCCCGACTTTAAATACGGACCGCTTCAAGCTGTCACCGCTACGGCATTCTTGCTGCTTCAGCGCATCAGAGGGAAAAAGATAGTGTGGATGCTGCACAACAAAAAGCCGCATGCACAAGGGCGTGATGGCATGAAAACATTCTTAGCCCGACTCATAGCAAAGAATTCATCGCTCATCATTACCCACTCAGAAGAAGGAGTGCGGCTGGTACACGATGATTTTCCGTATGCCGCCCGTAAAGTGCATTATATAGACCACCCTACCAAATGCCGACTTCAGCTTGCTACAGCAGCATCTACCGCTGAGAAGAAGTATGACCTGCTGATATGGGGTACCATAGCCCGCTATAAAGGCATCTTTGAGTTTGTAGATTATATACGGACCAATAAGATAGACCATCTGCGTATCTGCATAGTAGGAGGAGCATCGGAAACCGTATTCAAGGACCTGAAAGCTATCTGTCCGGATAATATCACCCTTATAAACCAACGTCCTTCGTTCGATGAGCTGGCGGATTATATCAATCAGTCGGAATTTGTATTATGCCCATACGCTCCCGAAACCATCTTGAGTTCGGGTATGCTGATGGACTCGCTCTCGTTTGGAGCCAAGGTAATAGGTCCCGAGGTAGGCTCGTTTAAAGACTACGCCAGCAATTCACTGCTCAACGTGTACACCTTCAAGAGTTTCGACGATATAGCCGGTATAGCGCAGCGACACAAGCACGACGAAGTGTCGTTAGCCAACTACCGCCGTTTCTTAGAGGAGAACGACTGGACACACTACGCGCATAAATTAGCTAAGCTATTAGGCATTTAAACTATGCGAGTGGTTGACTTGCAATATTCAAATTGCAGGTATGCAATATACGAATGGTTAGCCGATTTCTTATTAACCAACCTTACCGCATCACCAAAACCATATGCGTATATATACGAAAAGAGCCCCGGAATATTCCGAGGCTCTTCGTTATATGCTCAAATGTAATCTATCAAAAATTACTTGATTTCGTTTGCATATTTAGCAAATTCACGGTCGAGCTGAGCTTTAGCAGCCAAAGCAGCGTCTTTCTGAGCAACCTTAGCCATGCTTGACTTAACCAAGTCAGCGTTGTTAGTTCTAGCACCAACGATAGCCATCAAATAGTCAGTGTAAGCATCCGGATTCTTAACAGCAGCCAAAGTGTTTTTAGCCTTGTTGTAATCCTTAGCCAAGATCTGAGCCAAAGCAGCTGAGTTAGTCTTAACATCGCCGAATGCGTTTACAGCGCGGTCGTACTGACCCTGCTTGATGTACAAGTTACCCAATGCTTCGTTAGCAGCATCAGCACCTGTAGACTTGCTCAAGTAGTTTTCAGCGTTAGCAACGTTACCCTTGTTCAACTCGATCAAACCGAGGTTAGTGTTAGCTTCTGCAGAGTTAGCGTTCTTGCTCAAAGCCTGTTTGAAGTAGCCTTCAGCCTTAGCCAAGTCACCAGCAGCGTAAGCCATCTTACCCAAGTTGTTGTAAGCGCGAGCGTCAGCAGGATAAAGTTCAGTAGTTTTCTTGTAGATAGCTTCCTTACGAGCGTTGTCGCTAGTCAAAGTAGCAGCGTAAAGCAATTCTTCGTTGCTAAGAACCTTAGCGTCTTTGTCGAATGCTTCGTTGATTTCTTCATCGCTACGGCCGATAACGTCATAGTTAGCAGTCAAGCGAGCACGACGCAACTGAGGCAAGATTTCGTCAGCAAGAGTTTTGTAAACTGAAGAGATGTTCTTGATTTCAGTTTCACGCTGTTCTGGATCCTGATACATAGAAAGAACACGCAAGATAAGGTCTTTATCCTGGATGTTTGATTTAGAAACCAAAGTCTGGAAACCATCCCAGTCCTGAGCAGTGTACTTAGTGTCAACCTGAGCGTTGATCTTACCTTTCTTCAATTCCTTGTTCAAGTACTTCTGAGCGTTGTTCTGACGGCTTTCAGCCAAACCAGTGTTCAATTTAACACCACCATCAGGAGAAGCGTAAGCAGAAACTTCGATGTTGTTCAACTTGTAGTTCTTAGTATCACCGTTAACTTCAACGACTTTCTTATTGAAATCTTTCATAGCTGCAGATTTCAATTCGCTAGCGCGAAGGTTAGCCTGCTGAATCAAGAACATAATCTGAGCTTCCTGAGCCTGCTTGATGATGCGCTGGAATGCGTCTGGAGCGTAAGCTGCGTTAGCAGAACCTACAGTAGGAAGTTCTGAAGTAGCGATTACACCGTCAGCGATCTTAACTGAAGGGATAGTGTATTCTTTCTTTCCTCTCTTAATCTTGAAATCAAGATAAAGTTCAGATTTAGCCATTTCAGGAACATAGTCGAAATTAGCTTTCATTGTATAAGTACCACCAGCCTTGTAAGCGATAGTCTGGTCGTTACCTTGTACTTTTTCACCCTGGAATGTAGCAGGCTGGCTCTTTGCTTCGCCACCGTTCCATCTCAAAACCGGAGTTACTTCTACAATAGCGTTCTTTTTGAAATACTTTTCAGGGAATTTACCTGTGATAGTAACAGGAACTTTACCACCAACTGCTTCCAGCACTTCTGGATTAGTTGTGAAATAGTCGGATGACAACTCACCCATCTTGCCACAAGAAGAAAGGGCAATGACTAACAATGCCACTAAAGGCAAATACAACTTCTTAATCATGGTTCTTTTGTTATTAGGTTTGTATAAATTAAAATATTACTATTCAAATCTTATATTTGGGGCAAAGATAAGAAAAAGTATATTAGGACTTTATCTTTTAATCTTTTTTTTAGCTATAAAGTCACAAAAAACAGCTTTTATTTGGCCATATAGAGCATTTTAACGGTATTTCACAGCAAAAAGGCGGGTATGCGCACCACAAAGTCATAAAAGCACGCAACATGTACCCAAGGCTTGTAGTGCCGTGGGTAAAATTATTTCTCCGAGCGATAACGGATATTCCGGGGATGATGCTCCAAGATTTCTTCGCGAAGACGGGTGTTGTCTATCTTGGTATATATTTCTGTGGTACTAAGGTTTTCATGGCCCAACATGCACTGTATGGCGCGAAGGTTGGCTCCACCTTCTAACAGGTGCGTGGCGAATGAATGACGGAACGTATGAGGACTAATGGTCTTTTTCAGCCCTATCATGTCGGCCAACTGCTTAATGATATGAAACACCATGATGCGAGAGATGTTTTTCCCGAGGCGACTTATAAATACGAAGTCCTCATATCCGGGGCGGATGCGCCCTGAAGTTCGAATTTCAAAATAGTCGTTAAGTTCCTGAATGGCTCTTGGCGAAATGGGTACCAGCCGCTGCTTGCTTCCTTTTCCAAGAACACGGATAAAGCCTTCGTTAAAATAAAGATCGGACAGTTTAAGGTTGCACAGCTCCGATACTCGCAGTCCGCAGCTATATAGAGTTTCAAGTATGGCGCAGTTTCTTTGGCCCTCGTTCGAGCTACGGTCTATGCAGGCTATCAGGTTGTTTATCTCTTCTACCGTCAGCACGTCGGGCAGATGCCTGCCTATCTGTGGCGACTCAATCAATTCGGTTGGGTCTTGCTCAATATAATCCTCAAGCACCAGAAAATGATAGAACGAACGTACACCCGACAAGATACGTGCTTGCGAGCGAGCGCCAATCTCAATATCATGGAGTCCGGCAGAGAAGTGTTCCAAATCGGACAAAGTTACATCGAGCCAGTCTTTTTTCTCTAACATCAGATAAGACAACAGCTTATCCAAATCGGTAAGATACGCGGCGATAGTGTTATCCGACAGGCCTTTCTCTAACTTAAGATACTGCCTATACTTCATTATTATTTTATTCGTCTCTGCTTTTTCCATTATTTTTCGTATCTTTGCACCAAATTTCTCACAAAGGTACGAAAGGTTTTATTCTAAACAAGATATAATGAGAATACAAATAATCAACGGCCCCAATATCAATCTATTAGGCAAGAGAGAGCCTTCCATCTACGGTTCGGTATCTTTCGAAGATTACCTTGCGGAGTTAAGAAAACAGTATCCGGAAATAGAAATCAGTTATTTCCAATCGAACGTAGAAGGCTTCATGATTGACAAAATTCACGAAGTAGGATTCGACTACGATGGCATTATCCTTAATGCGGGAGCTTATACGCATACATCCATCGCGTTGCAAGATGCCATAAGAGCGGTACCCTCACCCACCATCGAGGTACACATATCTAATGTACACACCCGCGAAGAGTTCCGCCACAAATCAATGATTTCGTGCGCTTGTAAAGGAGTGATATGCGGTTTCGGCCTCGACTCGTACCGTCTGGCCTTAGAAGCCTTGCTGCATTCGGCACAGGCAAATAAATAAGAAGACAAACAGAAGAAACATTTAGAACTATAACAATATGCTGCTTAAACAAACCAAAATCGTAGCGTCAATCTCTGACCTGCGTTGTGATGTAGATTTTATTAAAGCCCTTTTCGAGGCAGGTATGAACGTAGTGCGCATGAACACCGCACATGCTAACCGCGAAGGCTTTGAAAACCTAATCCGTAACGTTCGACAGGTGTCTAACCGTATCGGTATCTTGATGGATACCAAAGGTCCTGAAGTTCGTACTACTAACAATGCAGAAGGTTCTATCGATTATAAAATAGGCGATAAAGTACGCATCGTTGGTAATCCGGAACAAGACACTACACGCGAGTGTATCTGCGTGTCATATCCTAACTTCGTACGCGACCTTTCTGTAGGTGCACACGTACTTATAGACGATGGTGACTTGGATTTGGTTGTAACCGATAAGAACGAAAACGCTCTTTACTGCGAAGTATGCAACGACGCCACTCTGGGCAACCGCAAGAGTGTTAACGTGCCGGGCGTACGTATCAACTTGCCGTCATTGACTGAAAAAGACCGTAACAACATCTTATATGCTATAGAAAAGGAAATCGACTTCATCGCTCACTCATTTGTACGCAACAAACAAGACGTGCTCGATATTCGTGCCATCCTCGACGAACATCACAGCGACATCAAGATTATCGCTAAGATTGAGAACCAGGAAGGTGTAGACAACATTGACGAAATCCTTGAAGTAGCCGACGGTGTAATGGTAGCTCGTGGTGACCTTGGTATCGAAGTTCCGCAAGAACGCATCCCGGGTATCCAGCGTAAGCTTATTAAGAAATGTATCTTGGCTCGCAAGCCGGTAATCGTGGCTACACAGATGCTGCACACCATGATTAACAACCCGCGTCCTACACGTGCCGAAGTTACCGATATCGCCAACGCTATCTACTACCGTACAGACGCGTTGATGCTTAGCGGTGAAACAGCTTACGGTAAATATCCGGTAGAAGCTGTAAGCACTATGGCTAAGATTGCTGCTCAGGCAGAAAAAGATAAGATGGAAGAAAACGATATTCCAATTCCATTGACTCCGGAAAACACTAACGTAACAAGCTTCTTGGCTAAGCAAGCTGTACGCGCCACTACTTTGATGCCTATCCGCGCCATCATCACCGATAGCTTCAGCGGACTGACAGCAAGAAACTTGGCGGCTTTCCGTGGTAAATATCCGGTTTTGGCTATCTGCTACAAAGAAAAGACTATGCGTCACTTGTCATTGTCATACGGTGTAGAAGCAATGTATATGCCTGAGAAAGCTAACGGACAGGAATATTACATCACTGCACTGCACAAGCTGATTAACGACGGCACTATTTCAAGAAATGACATGGTGGCTTATCTTAGTGGCGGTAAAGCAGGAACAAAGACATCATTCCTCGAAATCAATCAGGTAGACGACGTATTGAAGAATGAAAACGAATACGTATTGCCTAACCGCAACCGTTATCTATAAACCGAAGCAATATGAAAGAGACGGACGCTCTTGACGAGTATATACTTCAGCATATAGATGAAGAAGGAGATTATCTGAAAGCACTGTATCGGGCCACGCATATAAAATTGCTGCGTCCGCGCATGGCTTCGGGACACCTGCAAGGCCGTATGCTAAAGATGTTTGTCCGAATGATCCGTCCGAAACAGGTGCTTGAGATAGGCACGTACAGTGGATATTCGGCTCTCTGTCTGGCAGAAGGACTTGAAGAGGGAGCAATGCTCCACACGTTCGAGATAAACGACGAACAAGAAGACTTTACTCGACCATGGCTGGAGAATTCGCCCTATTCTGACAAGATTAAATTCTATATCGGCGACGCTTTGCAGATAGTTCCATCAATGGATGTTATGTTCGACCTCGCCTTTATGGACGGAAACAAGCGGTATTATGTGGAGTACTACGAGATGATTCTTGAAAAAATGAACCCCGGAGGATATATCATTGCCGACAATACTCTATGGGATGGTCATGTTCTTGAACCCGAACCGCATCACACCGATACGCAAACCATTGGTATCAAAAAGTTTAATGACTTAGTGGCGGCCGACACACGTGTAGAGAAGGTTATACTTCCGCTGCGCGACGGACTGACCATTATTAGAAAAAAATAAAAGATTATGGAAACAACCAGACAAAACAAGATTGCCCGCCTAATACAAAAGGAGTTAGGCGACATATTCCTGTTGCAGACCAAAGCGATGCATGGCGTATTAGTATCAGTCAGCATTGTCCGCATCAGCCCCGACATGAGCTACGCTCGTGTTTATCTCAGCGTATTCCCTTCTGAAAGAAGCGAAGAAATCGTGAAGAACATCAATGACAACATGAAAGCTATACGCTTTGAGTTGGGAAACCGTGTTCGCCATCAGTTGCGCATCATTCCTGAGCTGAAGTTCTTCGTTGATGACTCTCTGGATTATGCGGCACACATTGATGAGTTGCTGAAAAAATAACGAACGTATAACGTATATATATTAAGGAGGGTGTGTCAAAAAAAGCAATGTTACTTGTATGTTTTTTGACACGCCCTCCATTCTTTAATAGACCATGAACTTTCCCTTTTACATTGCCCGCCGATACTTGCTTTCCAAGAAATCGCATAATGCCATAAACATCATTTCCGGAATATCTGTATGCGGAGTATCGCTTGCTACGCTGGCACTAGTTTGTACACTCTCCGTGTTCAACGGATTTCAGGACTTGGTTGCCACTTTCTTCACGGCATTCGACCCTGAACTGAAGATAACGGCTGCAAAAGGAAAGCTCATAGATAGCGAAGACTCACGCTTATTGCAACTGAAAAAACTTCCGCAGATAGAAGTGTACTCATTGTCATTAGAAGACAACGTAATGGTACAATATGGTGAGAAACAAGCTATGGCTACACTGAAAGGGATAGAAGACAATTTTGACCAGCTCACTCCTATCGACAGCATCTTATACGGTCAGGGCAACTTGCTGCTGCATGATGAGATAGCCAATTATGCCATTCCTGGCATACAACTCATGTCTACATTGGGCTGCGGAATACGTTTCCTCGACCCGTTGGAGATTTACGCCCCACGCCGAGGCGCGAAAGTCAACCTTGCCAACCCGTCTACGGCATTCGTAACCGGCGACTTGTTCTCTTCGGGACTGGTATTCGCCGTAAACCAAGAGAAATACGACGCTTCGTACATACTTACATCGCTGCAGTTTGCCCGAAAGATATTCCAGACTACCACCGGAGCCACAGCCGTCAACTTAAAACTGAAGGCCGGAACAAACACCGATGCCGTAAAGAAAGAAATCCAGAAACAGCTAGGCGATGATTTCCGCGTACAAAACCGCTACGAGCAACAAGCCGACACATACCGAATCATGGAGATAGAGAAATTCATCTCCTATTTATTCCTCACATTCATCCTGATGATAGCCTGCTTCAATGTCATAGGGTCATTATCCATGCTTATAATCGATAAGCGCGATGACGTGGTTACCCTACGTAACTTAGGAGCGAGCGACAAGCAGATTACACGCATCTTCTTATTCGAGGGCCGACTCATTTCTTTTGCCGGAGCATCTATCGGCGTAGTGCTGGGACTGACGCTTTGCTGGCTTCAACAAGAGTATGGCCTCATATCATTAGGCGACTCTGGAAACTTTATCGTCAACGCCTATCCAGTAAGCGTACATGCTGCCGACGTAGCCATTGTGTTCGTTACCGTGCTGGCTGTAGGCTTCCTTTCCGTATGGTATCCGGTGCGCTATCTCAGCAAGCGACTACTTAAAAACGGGTAGAAAAATTAATATTCCACATCATTTTTAAGAGTTTAAGTATCGTCTTAAAATCGATAATTTCACTTCCACACAGCCTAAAACAAGCTCTAAAACGCTCGAAATATGTTGTTTAGCATATTCCGCACCCCCATCGTACACATTCAGGTGATTTTTGCACAAAACAAAACAGAATTTCCACATATTAGGAACATTGCAAACCTACCTTTGCCACCGAGGTTTATGAAAGAACCTTATTTCTAATTCAAAAAACAATAAAAATACTATGATTCGAACAAACGAATTTACGAGAAAGCTGTTTTCGCTCATATTAGTGAGTATGATCAGCGTATTTGCTTTCGCACAAGCGAGACAAGTAAAAGGTACAGTAAAAGACTCCTCCGGAGAACCGATGATTGGAGTAAACGTACTGGTAAAAGGTACAACTAACGGTACTATTACCGATTTCGACGGTAATTTCACTCTAAACGATGTAAAAGACACCGACGTACTTACAGTTACATACATTGGCTATGTAAAACAAGAAGTAAAAGTAGGTGCACAAAAAGTCATCGCATTCGTATTAAAAGAAGACACTGAGACTTTGGATGAAGTTGTGGTTGTTGGTTATGGTGTCCAGAAAAAATCGGATGTAACCGGTTCTGTAGGAAGCGTAAAAAGCGAAAACATCTTGGCCAAAGGTGCTACTTCAGTAATGGAGTCATTGCAAGGACAAGTTGCCGGTGTAGACATTTCACAAAGTTCAAGCCGTGCAGGTGAAGGATTCAACATCGCTATCCGTGGTAAGAGTTCTATGGCTGGAGGTTCTCCGCTGTACGTTATCGATGGTGTGGTTTGCGACAACATGGATTTCTTGAACCCTGCCGACATTGAAAAGATTGATATCTTGAAAGATGCTTCTTCTACAGCTATCTACGGTTCTCGCGCTACTAACGGTGTGGTAATGATCACTACCAAGCAAGCTGGTACCGCTAGCATGGAAGACGTAAAAGCTAAAGTTTCTTACGATGGTTATTATGGATGGAAGCGTGTTGCCAACATGCCTGAATTCATGAGCGGTGACGAATGGACAAACTATCGTTTCCAGCGTTACACTACATTGAAGTCTACAGATGCCGACGGTCATCCTACTTATCAGATGAAAGATTCAGACTGGAAGGCATTCTGGGGTAACAACAGTCCAAGAATGATGGAAACATTCCTTAGCAAGAGCTATCAGGATTGGCCCGATTTGGTTACTACCGACGGACAGCAGCAAAACCACTACCTCAATATTGCAGGTAACGCACGCAACGTATCTTACCGTGTAGGTTTGGGTTATCAGAAAGAAGACGGTATCTTGGCCGACTCATACGAACGCTGGAACTTGAAAGCTGCCGTTGACCACAAGATTAACGACATGTTTAAAGTTGGTGCTTTGGTTAACTTGTCTACATCACTGAAAGACTACGGAAGCAAGAACTCTGTATTGAACGGATTCCGCGCTAACCCGTACTGGGAACCTTACTACTGGGAAGGAGAAAACAAAGGCGAACTGATTCTTCAGCCTGCTAAAGACGCTGCCATCTTCCCTAACGGCAACGGTTTCACTTCTACTCTTAACCCGTTGGTTGACCGTCAGAACTCTAAGGACGAGACTCGCCAATACAATGTAATGGGTAACATCTACTTGCAGTTCACTCCTATTAAGGACTTGATCTTGAAAACTACATTCTCTCCTACTTACGACCGCAGCAAGCAGGGACAGTTCTATGGAGTTTATACAGAAAGCCAATACTCATCTAAGAACCCTGATACTGGTGAAAAATATAATAAGGCAACAATCACTAACCTGGATCGCTTTACTTATACTTGGGATACTCAGGCTAACTACATGAAGACATTTGGTGATCACAGCCTCAACGCATTGGCTTTGTTCAGTGTATACAGCTCAACTACCGAAGGCGATGGCATCACAGCTAACGATATGCCGTTCGATGTAGACTGGTACAACACAGGTTCTGCCAAGTTCTTCACTAACGCAGAAAGCTACTACAAGAAAATCACTATGCTGTCATACGTACTCCGTTTGAACTATAGCTATAAAGGACGTTACTTGGCTACTGTATCAAGTCGTTGGGATGGTAGCTCTAAGTTCCAGAAAGAAAACCGTTGGGGTGCATTCCCGTCAATGGCTTTGGCTTGGCGTATCAGCGAAGAAGACTTCATGAAGAAAGTAGACTGGGTAAGCAACTTGAAACTGAGAGCCAGTGTCGGTTTGACAGGTAACAACGCTAACGTAGGTCCTTACGATACTCAGGCTCTTGCGGGTACTAAATATTGGTACAACTTCGGCAGCACACCTGCTACTGGTTACGGTGTAAACGGTATCACCAACACGGCCCTTACTTGGGAAAAGACAAGAGAATTCAACGTAGGTTTGGACTTCGGATTCTTGAATAACCGCATCAGCGGTACTATCGACTGGTACAACAAAGTATCTCGCGATTTGCTTATGGAGCAGATGACTCCGTTGGAACTGGGTTCTTCTACAGGAGCCATGATGAACAACGTAGGTAAAGTTAAGAACACAGGTCTTGAAATTGCTCTTACTACAACAAACGTACAGACTAAGAACTTCTTCTGGAGCACTACATTCTCATTCTCTACTAACAAGAATGAAATCCTTGAGTTGAACGGTGGTAAAGAAGACTTGGTAGCAAACAAATGGTTCATCGGACAACCTATCGATGTATTGTACGACTATGAATACGACGGTGTATGTACTGCCGAAGAAGCTAAAGCATACGCTAACAACTCAGCCATCAAGACTAAGTTCATCGAAGGTGAAATGAAGATTAAAGACCAGCAGCAGCCGGGTCAAGAAGGATATGGAGTAATCGACGAAAACGACCTTGTAGTATTAGGACACGCACTGCCTACTTGGAGCGGTAGCATTTCATCGAACATGACATATAAGAACTTCGACTTCTCATTCTCTATCTACACTAAACAAGGTTGTAAGGTAGCCAGCCCGTTCATGGCTGAATTTACCAACTACAAAGACCGTGGACGTAACAAGCTGAAAATGGATTACTACATCCCGGCAGGAACTCCGGTTCTTAACGCTGACGGTAAAGGCTATACTTTGACTACTGAAACTCACTACGGTTCTTATCCTTATCCTACTAATACCGGTTCTAACAACTACGGTGGTGGTATCGGTTGGGGTACTGACAAGCAGACTACTTATGCAAGCAACTCATACGCAGACAACTCATTCTGGAAAGTTAAGAACATTACTTTAGGTTACACATTCCCTAAGACATGGATGTCTAAACTTGGAGTAGAAAGTCTTCGTCTTTACGTAAACATATTGAATCCGTTCACATTTACTGACTATAAAGGATTCGATCCAGAATGGGCAGACGCTAAATTGAACGACGGTACAGGTGGTCCAAGCTCACGCACATATCAAGTAGGTGTTAATTTGAAATTCTAAAAAACAGAAATACAATGAAAAAAATAATATATATCGCAGCTTGCCTTTTAGGATTTGCAACTAGCAGCTGCTCCGACTTTTTGGATCAAGACAACAAATCGGATGTTCCTTCTGGCGACTTTTACAATACTTCGACCGGATTCAACAGCCTGTTGAACTCTACATACTCTTCACTCCGTAGCGTATACGGAGAAGCACCTTGGGTGTTCAGCGCAGGTACCGACTTGTTTGCCGGTGGTAAACAGGGTGTAGACGCTATCGGTTTGTATGGCTCTTCATATAACTCTGCCGACGGTGATGTATTGAAGTTCTACACTGAATGTTTCAAAGGTATACAGCAAGCCAATAGCGTTATCTACTACGGAGGCACTACAGCCGAAACATCTGTTAAGGCTCAGTATATTGACGAAGCTCGTTTTATCAGAGCTTACTATTACTACCTGTTGGTACAGCAATTTGGCGCTGTAGCTCTGCAGCAGCAAATGTTCTCAACCGCCGAAATGAGTCATGCACGTACTGATGCCGCTACTGTATATCAGTTCGTAATCGACGAGTTTACCGACTTGGCTTCTTCTAACTCACACTTGTTGGAACGCAGCCAAACAACTGGCGGAAACTTCGGACGCGCTAACAAACGTGCCGCTCTTCACTTCTTGGCTAAGACTTACTTGGCTCGTGGATATGAATCATTCGCCGATGCCAACGACTTCAGCAACGCTGCAAAGTATGCAGAACAAGCTATCAACAATGAAGCATTGAGCATTCCGTTCGAAAAAGTATTCAGCATCGACAATGAAGAGAACAGCGAAATACTTTGGTCTGTACAATACAGCTCCGCTTCTCTTGAAGACATCACTAAAAATGGTAACATGCAGCAGTCTATGTTTGGTGTTTACCTGGGTGGAGCCGAAGAAAAGAACAAATATAACGCCGGATATCTTGCACCGACTGTAAGATTGCATCAGTTGTTCGAAAAGGGCGATGGCCGATATGCAGGTACATTCATGCTTGAATTGCATAAATACTACTACGACTATTATACTAGTCCTACAACTTCTCCTATGAAGTTCTTCTACGCTCCTTCATGGATGACAGACGAAGACATCGAGGCATGGAAGGCAAAGACCCCGACCGTCAACGAAAAGACTAAAGTTATCAAGATGCAGCCGGAAGGCTTAGACCGATTCGGAGCTTCAAACAGCTATGCCGACAAGTGTACTCAAGACTACGGTGTAGCATGTATCAAGAAGTTCGATGATCCTTCATCACCTTTCTCAATGAACGGTAGTACTCACGATATCATCTTGGCTCGTCTGGGCGAAACTTACTTGGTGGCTGCCGAAGCTTATGTTAAGATGAACCAACCAGGCAAGGCTAAAGAAAAAGTTGACGCTGTAAGAAAACGTGCGGCTGAAGCTGGTTACGACTTGTCTGTACCAGAAAGCAAGTTGAGCGGAGAAGCTGGTATCGACTTCATCTTGGACGAACGTGCAAGAGAGTTGGCTGGCGAAATGCACCGCTGGATGGACTTGAAGCGTACAGGCCGACTGATAGAATACGTTGCTAACGGAACATATAACGGTAAGACTTGCAAGGGTTATAACCACGATAACATCAAGGTTAGCGACTTCCAAGGAACAGACGGAAACTACAAGATTCTGCGTCCTATCCCATTGGATGCCATCAACCGTAACAAAGAAGCTGTTGCACAGAATCCTGGATTTTAATAATTAAAGCGATGAGTAAAAATCTAAAATTGATAATTGGAGCTTTGCTGTTGCCCACATTCTTGTGGGCACAGAAAAGCCCTTCTACCGAAACTCTTCAAGACGGTATACACCACTGGAACTTATTGCACCCCACACGTACGTATCACCGTTATGCTGAATCTGAATACGAGAAGATAGCCGACAATCTGATAGGTTATCAGAACGAAGACGGAGGATGGCTGAAGAACATGGACTGGGTAGGCCAACTGAACATTGACTCCGTAAAAGCTACATTAAACGATCACGCTCGCCGAAGCACACTCGACAACCGTAACACTTTCCCTCAGATAGAATACTTGGCAGATACGTATACTCTTACCCATAAAGAGAAGTATCGCGAAGCCGCCGAAAAAGGACTGGACTATCTGCTCAACACTCAAAAGACTAACGGAGGATGGAGAGGATGGGATGTAGACGCCATCACTTTCAACGATGACGTTACTACAGGAGCACTTGAACTGCTACGTAACATTCTGCAAGGCGACGACAGCTTCTTGTGGCTTGACAAGAGCTACATGAAACGAATCAAAAAGGCGTATAAAAAGGGACTTGACGTAGTGCTTAAAACCCAATATGTGCAAAACGGAGTAAAGACCATTTGGGCACAGCAGTACGACAACGTAACTTTTGAACCCGTAAAGGCCCGCACATTCGAGCTTCCCGGAATAACCGCATGGGAAAGCACTGAAATCATAATGTTCTTGATGGGAATACAGCACCCGTCGAAGAAAGTGATAGAGGCTGTAGACTGCGCTATAGCATGGCTTGAGAAGAACAAAATTGAAGGCATGAAAGTAGAGCACGTAGCTATACCTAAAGACAAAATCATCAACCATGAATATCCTTACGATAATGTCGTGGTAAAAGACCCCTCAGCCAAACCTATGTGGGCACGCTATTATGAACTTAAGGACAACACTCCATTCATGGCTAAACGCTCTGGCGAGAAAGTATGGCGACTGGCCGACGTAGACCCCGAACGCCGCACCGGATACGACTGGTATGGATACTGGCCTGAAAAGGCACTGAAGGCATACCCCGAATGGAAAAAATCAATAGGTAAATAACATATAGATTTCATACAACGGGTTTTGAAATAGATTACAAATTGCAAGTTTTAAGTTATCGAACCGGCTTGTTCTCTACAGAGAACGGGCCGGTTTTTCTTATTAAAGCCTACCCCGTGTTTACACCCCGATTCCACGGCTCTTTCATTTAAAAATGCTTTGAAATTTCAATGTTTGTGGCTGATAGGCATTTAAGAGCAGCCAAACGTCGCTATTGACACAACATAAACTAAATGCCATCTGTCTCTGTTGATGTAAAATCAACATAATCAGTGATTATCAGTTTGTTCAGAGTTTAAATGAAAGAGCCGTGTTTAGATAACCCGGTAGCCTGTGAAATTACATCAATAGCCACTCCCATTTTTTCAGATTACGAGCATTATTCAAGTTAGCTTCTCTGCCTTCACTCTACCTTCCATATCTTCCCTCCTCCCGTGCCGTATAGATATTATCACGCAAAATCACTATATTATATGACGATAATAAGCAGCTAACTCATCCTTAGTCATGCTATCAAGTCTTAATAAGTTCAGAATAATCTCGTGACAATCGTACTCACCATAAGGTTGAGAGCTATCATCACCTCTTCCGGAAAGAGACTTTTTCGCCATTCTTCACTTTTATGGCAATTGATGTTCTCGTCTTGTCTTGATACTTGTCACGGTCGTATAGATTGCTGCCCAGCCCTACCAAACCTGCCAAATAATAGGATGACATGAGAGCCTTTGGATGACTGATACTCTCAGTAGTAGAATAGGTTACTGTAAATGAGAACATGTGCTGCGCATCACTTTCCTGATATTTATAATGGTCACCTTTGTGCATCTCATCCTGCTTTTGGAAATATACTTCCGGACGGAAATTAGACATAGAGACACCCCAAGGCTTGTAGCAGAATCCCGGAGCAACATTAATAGATTCATTTCCAAACATATACATAAAGTCGAGACTCTTTGAAGACTTAGGGGGAATCGCGATCACTCTTTGGGCATATACCGTATTTGTCGTGCCATTGGTAGAACCTCCTCCTACGTTCACACCATTTGCGAGTGTGCCGATTACGCCTCCAATTCCAAGTGCACCGGCTACGGCACCGACATTTAGTCCGAGTCCTCCTGATGAAGAATGGGAAGTAGATGTCGAAGATGGTACATAATAGCACACGGGAGTACCCAATCTAACATAGAAGGTATTGCCTAAATCCAAATAAATGGTCATATTCGTTTTATTTTTGACAGAAAACTGAATACCGGGTAATTCGGAAGTATATGGTATGGCAATATTTGCATCCCATTTCTTTAGTCTCTGGTCAAAGACTCCTGTGACAAACGACACCTCAATTTCTTCATTAGCGAGAACAGATTCTTTTGTAGCTTTGAAATAACCGGCAGCAAAAGCCGTAGACTTTTCCTTCTTCGTTTGCGGGAAAGAAACTATTTTCTCCTCATTGAAGTTGGCAAGTGCGATAGTGTTCGCTTCCTTTGCTTGAGGAGACATATTGTCGGCATTGACAATGACGATACCATCGGTTTCACTTTCTTTGCTACTCTCCGCCCCCTCTGCATTTCCTTCGAAAGTCTCCTTGTCGCCTCCTTCATAGTTGATGGAAAGTAGCTTGCTGACTGATATCTTGTAGGTAGGTCCCTCAGGTTTATTGTATTTCTTATATTCTACTTCATCCTCACCAACAGTGAGCACTTTGGCAAGAATGGTGCTTCCGTTTTTTTTCACGATAACATCTTGTGCGAAAGCATCTATCGGCATTATAGACAATGCAGTTAAAAGAATGGGGCACATTCTTTTTGTGCTTATGCTATTGACAGTTTTTTTGAGACTAATAATTTTATTCATACTATACTGTAATTATTTGGATTAACGTAAAACTAACACAAAATAAATGTTTGCAAACAGGAATCAGCCATTGCCAAACACATTGTTGGCATCAGACACCGCCCTACTTGTAAGTACCGACACATATCTTACCACTGTCGACATTGTTTTTCATTTTTCAGCTTTTTATTTTTCGTTTAGTTGTGCCACCCCTTACCGCCACAAGTCGAGCAGTAGCCCGATCCGTTGCAGGCACCGCATTTGGCAAGAATACCAGGTGCATGATTTTTGCCCCAACCCGTACCGAAGCAAAAAGAGCATTTACCCGTGCCGGAACACACGCCACAGCTATACATCTGTTGTGATGGTATATAAGGCATCACTGGTACAGAAGTAACTGTCTGACTTGCACCTGTCATTGTATAAGAGGCCCATGCCAGATTATCATCAGTTATGTACCGCCCTACAGTCTCGTCATAAACTAAAATGCAAACATTATATTCATGTTTTCCCGGAAGAGGATTCAAGGCATCATTATAGATGCCAAGCCAAACATCGTCATTCCAATAGGTTGTTTCATAAGGGACAGTGACCGAAGCGCCTTTCTGCAGCATATAGCTACCATCCTTGAACCGGTGGGGATTCCCGCGTTCCTTGTCTACAAATGCTACAGGATATATGGTATGCCCCTTTGCCCCACTGCACATATAGTGGAAACACATTTTCAGCATCTTTCGTCCGTTGTCGTCGAAGTTATGCACCAATTTGAAATTATAGACTTTTGCAGTCTGCGCATGTACCGGAACGGCAAGCAGACAATAAAATAAGAACATAATAATCTTATTCATAGTTCACAAACATTAATTGTTATACTAGTTGCTAATTACATTTGATTTCATACCACAAGTGTTCCTTGCCATCAAGCACAAAAGCATCTGTTCATGCCAACTTTCTCCAACACGTTGATTGAGGCAGTGTTAGCCTTTTCCACCAAGGCGCAAACGATTGGGACTTTAATCACTTGAAAGGCATAGTCAATCCAAGCCTTGGCAGCCTCAGTGGCGTAGCCATGTCCCCAATACTTGGGTGTAAGCCGATAGCCGAGGTTGATATAGCTGCCGTTGTCTATTTTATTGAGTTCCGCCTTCATAAGCTAAAGAGATTAAATGCTATTTTTTTTACAATCTCCCCAACAAAAGTAATTAAAAATCTTATAAAGACATGCAAAATCATCCATTAAAATTCATTCTTCTACCAATCAATGTTCTTAATAATAAGCATAACTTTGCACACGGCTCTTTCATTTAAACTCGGAACAAACTGATAACCACTGATTATGTTGATTTTACATCAACAGAGACAGATGGCATTTAGTCTATGTTGTGTCAATAGCGACGTTTGGCTGCTCCTAAATGCCTATCAGCCACAAACATTGAAATTTATTTCAAAGCATTTTTAAATGAAAGAGCCGTGACCCCGATTCCAAAATTAAATTGCAACAGATTGCAAATGATAAAAATAATGTTTAGCTTTGTTTTTATTATTAACCCTTAAACATTAGGCGAATATGACTTTTACAGAACTTTGCAATCCTATATTTATAGAGTCAATAGACGATTATCACAGAACAGACAATGTTGACACTCCTATCAATAACCCGTATCCGGTGAAAAGTATAGAGTATTATTTGTATCTGAAAAACTGGATTGACACTGTACAGTGGCACTTTGAAGACATCATTCGCGACCCGAACATTAATCCCGAGGCCGCTTTGGTGCTTAAACGTCGTATCGACAAATCTAACCAGGACCGTACAGACTTGGTTGAGCTTATTGACAGCTACTTCCTCGACAAATATAAAGACGTTACTCCGGTAGAAGGAGCTACCATCAACACCGAAAGTCCGGCGTGGGCTATCGACCGTCTTTCTATTCTTGCGCTTAAAATCTATCACATGCGTAAAGAAGTAGAACGTACAGACACTACCCCCGAGCATCACGCTCAGTGCGAAAAGAAATTGAACGTGCTTCTTGAACAGAAGAAAGACCTTTCTGCAGCTATCGACCAACTTATCGCAGATATCGAAGCGGGACGTAAATACATGAAGGTTTACAAACAGATGAAGATGTATAACGACCCAGCCTTGAACCCTGTTTTGTACGGACAACAGAAATAATAAAGCATGTCGAAGATATTAGTTATCCGTTTCTCCGCACTCGGCGATGTAGCCATGACCGTGCCGGTATTGTTCTCTTTCGCCCGTCAGTATCCACAGCATCAGCTGGTGGTGCTTAGCCGTAAGCAGATGGGCGTATTGTTTAAAGAGGCTCCGCAGAACATCACGTTCAGAGGAGTCGACTTGAAGAATGATTATAAAGGCATAAAGGGATTGGCACAACTGTACTCTGAACTGAAAGAAGAGAAGTTTGATGCCATAGCCGATTTGCACGATGTATTGCGCTCCAAATTCCTGCGATGGAGATTCCTCATGAGCGGAACAAAGGTGGCACACATAGACAAAGGCAGAAAGGGGAAACGGAAACTGACATCTTTAAATCATAAAGTAAAGACGCAGCAAGCCACGTCTTTCAAACGCTACACCGACGTGTTACAGCGTTTGGGCTTTCCATTCAAACCAGAATTTAAATCCATATATCCTGATGCAGGCGAAATATCATGCCCTGCGGCAGACAGTCTTACGGGCGAAAAGAACGGCAACTACTGGGTAGGTATCGCTCCGTTTGCCGCACACCAAGGAAAGATATACCCCATAGAGCTGCAAGAAGAAGTAATACGCTCCTTGTCGGCCGACTCTGCTTGCAGGGTATTCCTCTTTGGCGGAGGCGCACACGAAAAAGAGATACTAAACGCATGGGAGAAGAAGTATCCCAACGTTATATCAGTAGCCGGAAAGCTGAAGATGGACGAAGAGCTGGTATTGATGAGCCGGCTCGACGTAATGGAATCTATGGACTCTGGCAATATGCACTTGGCGTCGTTGGTAGGTACTCCTGTAGTCTCAATATGGGGAGCCACTCACCCGTACGCTGGCTTCATGGGATGGGGACAGTCTGAAAGCAACGCCATACAGGTTGACTTGCCGTGCCGTCCTTGCTCTATCTACGGAAACAAGCCTTGCGCTAAAGGCAACTATGAATGCCTCAGAAACATTCGCCCTGAAACAATCGTATCAAGAATCAAATCCATCGCACACAACCGATAATGAAGAATCTTACATACTATCTATCTTTCGCACTGTGGTTTATCATCTCTCTTTTGCCTTTATGGGTATTCTACCGTCTGTCCGACGGGTTGTACTATCTCATCTATCATGTGGTACGCTACCGCCGACGTGTGGTATACGCTAACCTGCGAAGCTCATTCCCCGAGAAAAGCGAAGCTGAGATAGAACGCATAGCCAAAGATTTCTATTCGTTCTTCTGCGACTATATAGTAGAGACCTTGAAGCTATTCTCTATGGGCGAAAAAAACATTCGTAAGCGAATGAAGTTTGAAGGTTTGGGCCAAGTAAAAGAAGACTTCGCCAATGGGCGTTCCGTATCGGCTTACTTAGGACATTACTGCAACTGGGAGTGGATTAGCTCGTTAGGACTTCATCTTGACGAACAATGCGGACAGATATATCATCCATTGGAAAACGCTACGCTCGACCGCCTGTTCCTCTACATGCGCGGACGCTTCAAAGCACAATCTATCAAGATGGACGATACCTTCCTCACCATTCTGAAATGGAAGAAAGAAGGACGAAAGAATATAGTAGGATACATAGCCGACCAAGTGCCGGGATATAACAACATACACTATTGGGCAAACTTCCTTCATCACGATACCCCGGTGTTTACCGGAGCTGAGCGTATATCCAAGATAATGGATACAGCGGTATATTACATCGATGTAGAACGTCCACGCCGCGGATATTACGTTGCCAGATTCATAAAGATAGCCGACTCGCTGAACGAGCATCCGGTGTTCTTCGCTACCGAACAGTATTTCCGCTTGTTAGAGAAAAACATACAGCGTGCGCCACAGTACTGGCTATGGAGCCATAAACGCTGGAAACGTACCCGCGAAGAATTCAACCGCATGTTCACCGAAGAAGAACGTAAGAAACGTCTCAGCAAACCTTAACGGTTGAGCAGTCTGCTACGGCGGAAATAGTATAAAGTCTTAAACCGCTGCAAGGGCTTCACTATATTCAAGTTGAAGAAAGCCACCAACCTGTTTTGAGGAGCGCACGCCACATTAACGCCACGTCGCTCCGTAGCAGATATGCGCGAAGCTAATAACGCTTGTCCATCCGGATATCGTTTCTCCATCTTCTCTGGCATAAACAGGAAATCACTTAACTTAGGAGCCGTACATACGCACGCTGTCAGCACCGACTGATCGTGCCGATGCTCTCTGAAAGCAGGAGCCTCATTACACTTATCATCGGGGCACACATCAATGAAAAGCTCCGGATGATTAAGAGCCACATCGTACCACCTGCTGAATACGGCGTTACCCCTACTCTTACGCACTATGAAAAACGTAGCCTGTATCTGATTTGCATTTTTCCAACTATCATCTTTAGGAGTGAAGAAACTGAACACATCGCGCTTGCACCACCGTCTGTTCTTCCCTTCAGCTATAAAAAATATCGCCTCCTTATCCTTTTTCTCCAGTCTGCCGAAATACATATTCCAGTCAGAATGAGACAAAAGCGTACAGCCGGCATCGGCATATACCACGATGTCACCTTCATTCATGCGCTCAAGCATATCATGAATAACCCACGGCTTCCACATCCAGTAGCCGCCGCCACGCTTATACCGCTGCGTGTTGCCCTTAAACGGTTCAGGTAACGAGTTGTCTGAATAAAGCCTTACTTCATCAAACAAGCCAAGCGACTCGGCTTCGCGTCCTATTCGGTTAAGCGATTCTGTATAATTGGTGTCTCCGTAAGAAACGAAATATTTTTTATTCATACCCTGTATTTCTATTCTATTTAATGAGGCGGTAATGATAAGGTTTCACCTTTTACGCAAAAGTAACCAGAATAATCTTTATCTTTGCACTATTAAGACGAGAAGTTTAACATTATATTCTGAAAGCATTTATGATTTTTGTAAAAGGTTACGGACAGATGTGCAACAATATCCTGCAGTATGCACATATATATGCATGGGGAAGAGAAAACAAAATAAAAGTAATCTCCATGCGATTCGCATACAAATACCAGTACTTCGAATTGTGCAACCGCCCCTACCACAATTGGTTTGTTTATCTTTTCGCAAAAATGCTGATCAAGCTTCACCTCATAAAACATTTATGGATGGAGTTGCCCGAAGAAATCACTCCCGAGGCAGTAGAGCACCTTAAGCACGATAAGATGATAGCCATTAGCGGATGGAGTTTCCGTCATCCGGACTTGTTCTTCAAATATGAAAGCGAGATACGCCGCATGTTCGAAATCAAAGAGAAAATAAAGACTCCGGTAGATAATTTCTTCAAGACCTGTGAACCGTCGGATATCCGTTTGGCGGTACATATACGCAGAGGGGATTACGCTAAATTTCAAGGTGGAAAATATTTCTATAACGACGATACATACATCCGCCTCATCAATGAATTCATAGCCTTGTTTCCCGATAAAAAGGTCTCTGTTTTCATCTGCACCAACGATAAAATGTTAAATCTTCCATCTTACAAGCAGCAAATCAGTGCCCCCGTGCATTTATTCAGAGGAAGTGAAGCAGAAGACCTGTACATGCTGTCGCAATGCGATTACATTATGGGAACAAAAAGTTCGTTCTCGCTGGTTGCGTCATTCTATCGCCACGTGCCTATCTACCACATTGTAGATAAAGACAAGACACTGACCAAAGATTGCTTCTGCCACTTCGAAGATTTGTTTATGGGAGTATAACAGAATCCTCGTAACCTGTCGCACTAATAACTAAGAGTATAAGGAGAATCATTATAAAGAAAGCCTTTTTATGAAGAAGAGACTATTAATCATTGTCAACCGCTTGTTGCAAGGAGGAATAGACACGATACTAATTGAGTATCTGAAGAAAATCGACCGCCAGAAATATACCATAAGCTTGGCTATTGGTACTTGCATGGAGGAACAGGAAACGTATATCCATAGTGTTCCTTCGGATATTTCCGTACATTATCTGGTAAAGAAACACTTCCTTATAAACTACAGAAAGCAGCGTAGCATAAAGAAGGTGTCTCCGTTCATCAAGACATACGATGAGATGGTGCTAAGCCCCATGCGCCGTATAGTTCAGCAGCGTAACCTGAACAAGCTGATAAAGAAGAATGATATAGTAATCGACTTCGACTCTACCTTTTACTCGTTCCTGAAAAATTGCCCGATACCAAAGATATCGTTCTTCCATTTCAGTTTCCGCCAATATCACAACGGAAACAAACGTAAGTTGGAACGCCTTGGCCGTAAAATGGAGGTGTACGATAAGATTGTAACCATCTGCGATGCCATGAAAGAAGAAGGCATAGAGATGTATCCGGCACTGAAAGACAAGTTCGTAACCATATACAACGCTTTCGATACGGCTACTATCGCCAAGAAAGCAGAAGAACCGGTAAACTCGCCACTGATAAACCGCCCGTATATATTGGCGGTACAGCGACTTGAAGAGAGCCAAAAAGACCTCTCCACCCTAATCAGAGCGTATAAGATATTGGTAGACAAATATGCGATAAAAGAAGACCTGTATGTTATAGGCGAAGGCAAAAGCAGAACCGACTTACAGAACCTTTGTCAAAGGCTAAACATAACCGACAGAGTAGTCTTCCTGAAGAAGCAGATAAATCCGTACCCATGGATGAAGCATTGCCGCACCTTCGTGTTAAGCTCCAAGTTCGAAGGCTTCGGTATAGTGCTCATAGAAGCGATGGCTCTTAACTGCCCCATCGTATCATCAGACTGCCCTACCGGACCGGAAGAGATATTGGCATTCGGCAAGGCAGGAGCTTTGGTACCCATTGGCGATGAACAAGCTATGGCCACCGCCATAGAGCGCACACTCTCCGATACTGAATACCGTGAGGAGTTGACAAGTAACATGAAAGAGCAAATCAAGAAATTCGATATTCAGGTATCTATACTCGAAATACAGAACCTGGTATCATCGCTACTTTCTTGAGTTCTTCCGCTCGGCAATCTTAGATAGCATTATAAACTGATAATATCCTTCGAGGCAGGCTTTTATAAAGCCTGCTTTTCCGTCGCGTATACCACCCTTAAGCAGATAAGCCTTCACAAAACGGAATAGCGGGCGATAGAGAAACGCCATAGCACCATAATGCTTGTCTTTCTTCTTCTCAAGCTCGTTTTCGGTATACTCGTTGGTTTTCCTTATTATATCCTTCACGCCATCATTAGCAAGATGAATAAAGGCAAGTTCCATACGTCGTTTGTCTATCCGTTCCTGCTTACCTTCTACAATAGGGAACGTATGTACATACGGAGGCCACACCGTACCTTCACGGCGGAAAAAGCGTAACAAATAATCGGGATAATGGCAATGCATAAACTTGCCCATAAAGTAATTCTTACGCGGAATCCATATTCCAGCCGGACAATCGGGTTGCTGTATTCGCTGGTACAGATAATCTTTCAGCTCTTTAGTAACAAGCTCATCGGCATCTATAACGAGCACCCAGTCGCATGAAGCACTCTGAATAGCAAACGTACGGGCAGGCTCGGCCGAATGGTGATTAGCTTTAGGGAAAGTCACCACCTTGCAACCGTAAGATTCCGATATCTCAACTGTCTTATCAGTACTTTCCATATCGCAGATTACAATCTCATCGAACCCCTTTACAGACTCTAACACCTCCGGCAGAAACTTTTCAGCATTATATGTATTGATTACTACAGATATTCCTTGCTTTGCCATATCTCTTCTTTCATTAAGTTTAATGACAAATGTACAAAAATTGAATAAAAGTAGAAAATATATAGTACTTTTGCAAGAAAGAAACCTCCGTCCATGAATACCCCACAAATTAGTGTTATCGTTCCGGTTTATAATGCAGAAAAGACAATAGAGAAATGTCTTTCTTCTATCTGTAGCCAGACTTTCAAAGATTTGGAAATCATCGTAATCAACGATGGCTCTACCGATAATTCTTACTCTTTGTGTGAGGGCATGGCATCGGCCGATAAACGTATCAGGCTTGTTACACAAACTAACTCCGGACGATCGTACACCAGAAACAAAGGGTTGGAACTGGCTACAGGAGAGTGGATAGGATTTGTAGATAGCGATGACTGGATAGAAGCCAATATGTACGAACGGCTTCATACAGTCTGTACATCACAACATGCCGAGATAGCACAATGTTCTTATTTCTTCAATGATAATAAGCTCCCCAAACACAGAGCCAAGGGAACCTTCGGTCATGACGAAGCGTTAGAATTGCTATTCCGCGATAAAGAAATAAAGAACTTTTTATGGAATAATCTATTCCACCGCTCATTATTCAGCGATGTACGGTTTCCAGAACACAAGAATTTTGAAGATGTAGCCGTAATGTTCAGGCTGTTCGATAAGGCAAGCCGGATAATCTGCATAGACGAGTCGCTATATCATTATTGCACAAGCGATACCAGTATAGTACGGGCTTCTTTTTCTATTGAGAACAAACTCGACTATCTGGAAGCGTTGAACGCACAATACCACTTCGCCCAGTCGAAAGGCTTATGGAAAGGAGCGTCTACTACACTTACCAAGAAATACATGGGGGTAATAGATGAATGCCTGCGCAATGACGCCTCTCAAGAAAGCATCAGCCTAATAGCAGGCTTTCTTAGACACAATGTAAACGGCAAATTCCTTTTGCTGCATTCGCCTTATCGCGCCCTACGCCGATGGTTGTGCCTTCATTGCTTCGGCTTATACCGCCTCTTGACGACGGCAAAAAAGAAATAAATGCGTCTAAAGAGCAGTCTATTTACAACAAACACGTTTATATTTAAACATATTAAAGCAAGATGAAAGTAACTGTTATCACTATAAACTACAATAACCTGCATGGTCTGAAAAGAACCATACCTTCAGTCCTATCGCAAACTTACGACGATTTTGAATATATCGTAGTAGACGGAGGCTCTACAGACGGTAGCAAAGAATACATAGAATCGCAAAAAGGCATAAGCCAGTGGGTTAGCGAGAAAGACAAGGGAATATATAATGCCATGAACAAAGGTATAAGCATGGCACACGGAGAGTATTGCATATTCATGAATTCGGGCGACCATTTCTTCTCTCCTTATTCTCTGGAAAACGCTTATAAGGAATTAGACGGAACAGATTATTGCACTGGGCGTACAGCAATTGTAAGAGACAACAACTCTATAGAATTTCATATTCCGCCCAAACTCATGACTGTACTTTTTATTAAAGATACCTCTCTGCAACATCAGTCTACTTTCATCAAGACATCTCTTTTAAAGAAGTATCCTTATGACGAACAATTAAAAATTGTATCCGACTGGGCGCATTTTTTTGAACTGTGGTATAACAAAAAATGCACTTATAAAACTCTGGATTCTATTATTTCTGTATTTTACTTCGACGGAGTTTCGTTCGCTCAAATGGACCTGCTTCTCGAAGAGAAAAAGCTGGTTGCAAATAGAGTTCTCGGAGATAAAGCAAATAAGGTAAAACCTGAAACCATAGAAGAAAAACGAGAGTGGATAACAAGCAGACTGGAGTTCAAGTTGAAAAGTGCCATGAAGAAGAAACCGTTATCGCGCGATTGGAAAGTAATCCGTAACGGAGTAAAGTTCTTCTTCAAGGATTTATTCATCACTCTACACCTTAAATAATATAAGCTGAGAGAAAAGTCTTAACAAAGTTGTCTTACTTCGACCGAAGTAAGCACGTTGACCGACTCGAAGTGAGCGTTCACATCGGTCGATGTGAACGCGCGTATCGTTCGAAGTAAGACAACTGCATTAATAGTTCTTCAGAACATCCTTATATACATCGGCCAACTGAGCTGCCGATTTGCTCCAAGAATAGAGTTTCATACGTTCACGCTGACGCTGTATAAGCTCTCCCCTTTCGTCACCCGTAAGGCGATAGAGCGTTTCGAACTGCTCTTCGAAATCCGACTTTTCAGAATTAAGGTCGAAGAATACGGCTGCATCGCCTGCTATTTCAGGAAAACAGCTTGCACGGTTCAGCATCACAGGGCAGTCTGCCTTATACGCCTCTAAGATAGGTATTCCGAACCCCTCGTATTTAGACGGGTAAACAAACGTAAACGCATAATGATATAGGTCGAAAAGCTCCTGACGGGTCTGCACGAACTTATGTACCATACGATCCTTTATTCCGAGGGACTCGAAGAACTGAAATTCTTCGGGCGAGAACGGAACACCAGTACATACAATCTTCAGTTGCGGATGTCTCTTTAGAATGACTACACACGACTTACAAAACGCCTTGAAGTTTTTATATTCATAACGGGTTCCTACAAACAAGATGTACTCTTCCGCTATCGGGGCGGTAGTAGAAGGCATGTACGGCTCTTCGTCCGAACCGTGATATATCACAGACACTTTTTCCTCTGGCACATGCATAATGCGTACTAAGTCTTGTTTGGTCCGCTCACTCACGGCAACAATGTGCGTAGCCTTAGGTATGATTGCCAATTTCTGCTCTACTTGATGTTTGTCTATAGAGAATATCTCCGGAATCATATCGTGTACTGTAATGACGAACGGTTTCTTACCGAGGAATGGCAAGAAATAGTCATCAAAAAAAGTAGGATGAAAGATATCGAAATCGCCTCTCTTTAAAACACTTTCCGTTTCAAACAGATTTATGAGAGGTCGCTTATCTAATCTTGAAAACTTTCCATACTGAATATTATACTTCAGCTTGAATAAAAAATGTTTCAGCTTCGTATCTTTATCGCACAAAAAGTTTTTGTATAAGGTGCCTTTCGGTGGGAATCCCAATTCCTGCAGGTATACATTGTCGGTCTCCTTTACGGAAATATGGGCATCTACAAATGCAGGTCTATGCGAATACAGTTCGGCAAAACATCTTGAAACTCCTCCATGAGTCTGCATATCAAAGGCTTGAAGGTCGTATAATACTTTCATTTTAAAATATGTCTTTATTTTAAAGCGGTCGCCACCGTTCATGAAAATATAAGTGCGACAGCTTACTATTTACCCAACAAAGGTAACAAAACAAACTATCACAGAGCTTCTTTATTAATAATATTTGCGTTTATACCAGCATAGCGATGATTACCCATGCGTTTCTAATAATGAGCCATAACTTTATAATAGGTGCTTTAAGAAATCTTTAGTACTTTTGTTCTCCGAATAAGAGACATTATATGGAAAATCAGAACCAACAATTTGATATACGCGATTATCAGCCTACAGGTAAGGAGCGCGACTTTGAGAACGCGCTGCGTCCGTTGCAGTTTGGCGACTTCAGCGGACAGGATAAGGTGGTAGATAACCTGCGCATTTTCGTTAAAGCCGCCAGACTACGTGCCGAAGCACTTGACCATGTTTTGCTGCATGGACCTCCGGGACTGGGAAAAACTACACTGAGTAATATCATAGCTAATGAATTAGGCGTAGGCTTTAAAGTGACATCGGGACCAGTGCTCGATAAGCCGGGCGACTTGGCTGGTGTGCTTACCAGCCTTGAACCAAACGACGTGCTTTTCATAGATGAGATTCACCGCCTCAGCCCTGTGGTAGAAGAGTATCTATACTCGGCTATGGAAGACTATCGTATAGATATCATGATAGACAAGGGTCCGTCGGCAAGAAGCATACAGCTCGACCTTAACCCGTTTACTCTGGTGGGAGCTACTACACGTAGCGGATTGCTCACCGCACCGCTTCGTGCTCGCTTCGGCATCAACCTGCATCTGGAGTATTACGACGATAGCGTGCTGTCGCGCATCATACTGCGCTCATCGGGCATATTAGGCATACCGTGCGACTTTGACGCTGCAGGCGAGATAGCTTCGCGCAGTAGAGGTACACCACGTATAGCCAACGCCTTGCTTCGACGTGTGCGCGACTTTGCACAAGTGAAGGGAAGCGGACGCATAGACCTGGAGATAGCTCGCTATGCTCTGGAAGCTCTGAACATAGACCGCTACGGACTGGATGAGATAGACAACAAGATACTCTGTACCATTATAGACAAGTTTAAAGGCGGTCCGGTGGGACTTACCACTATAGCCACTGCCTTAGGCGAAGACGCCGGAACGGTGGAAGAAGTGTACGAGCCATTCCTGATAAAAGAAGGATTCTTAAAGCGTACACCGCGCGGACGCGAAGTAACCGGACTGGCTTACAAACATCTGGGACGGAGCAAGTATAACGAAACAAGAACACTGTTTGACTAAAAACAACAATATGGCCGGACTTAAATCTTTGGCAAAAGACACCGCTATCTACGGACTTAGCAGTATCGTAGGGCGGTTTTTAAACTATCTGCTCGTGCCGCTATACACAGCGGTTATACCGGCAGCATCGGGAGGATACGGAATTGTATCGAATGTGTACGCATATACCGCCCTCATATTGGTATTTCTTACCTTCGGCATGGAAACGGGATTCTTCCGCTTCGCCAACAAGAGCGATGAAGACCCGAAGAAGGTTTACGCTAATGTGCTAATCTTTGTAGGCGGACTGTCGCTTATGTTCATTGTGGCGTGTCTTGCGTTCTTACACCCTATAGCTACGCTGTTAGAGTACCCCGACCATCCCGACTACATAGCCATGATGGCTTTGGTGGTGGCTCTCGATTCTTTTCAGTGTATGCCATTCGCCTACCTGCGATATAAGAAACGCCCTATAAAGTTCGCAGCCATCAAGCTGTTCAGCATTATCGGAAACATAGGGCTTAATCTGTTCTTCCTGCTGCTTTGTCCGCTGCTCTATGCACACGCTCCGGGTTCTGTATCGTGGTTCTATAACCCCGAATATCTGGTAGGATACATCTTCGTATCTAACCTTATCATCTCGGCTGTGCAGATGCTCTTCTTTATCCCCGAACTGCGAGGACTGCGCTATCGCATAGAACCAGAGTTGATGAAGCGAATGATTTCGTACTCATTCCCTATCCTGATATTCGGACTGGTAGGCATTCTTAACCAAACCATCGACAAGATGATATATCCCTTCCTTTTTGACGATCGTCACGAAGGATTGGTGCAGCTGGGCATCTACAGTGCCACCAGTAAGGTAGCTATGGTTATGGCGATGTTTACACAAGCCTTCCGCTACGCATACGAGCCGTTTGTATTCGGCAAGAACAAGGATGCCGACAATAAGGATATGTATTCGGCAGCCATGAAGTATTTCTTTATCTTCTCTCTGCTGGCTTTCCTTGCCGTAATGGGATACATGGATATTCTGAAATACATGGTAGCTTCCGACTATTGGGAGGGCCTCAGCGTGGTAGCCATAGTAATGGGTGCCGAAATACTTAAAGGTATATACTTCAACCTGTCGTTCTGGTATAAACTGACCGACGAGACCCGTTGGGGAGCTTACTTCTCAATCATAGGATGCGCCGTTATATTGGGCTTGAACGTATGGCTTGTGCCTACCTACGGATATGTGGCATCGGCTTGGGCTTCGGTAGCCGGATATGGAACCATCACCTTGCTGTCGTATGTTATCGGTCAGAAGAAATACCCTGTAAGCTATCCCTTGCGCAGCATGGCTATTTACCTGCTTATGGCAGCCGTGGTTTATACCCTCTACCAAACAGTATCGATAGACAACGTATGGCTTCGCCTTGGCTTCCGCTCTGTATTACTGTTGGCATTCGTGGCATACATAGTAAAGCGCGACCTTCCGCTGAAGTCGATACCTATCATAAACCGATTCGTGAAATAAGTAACTTTAAACTATACACACTATGGAAGTAAGAGAAAAGAATTTCGTGCTGAAGAATTTCTTCCGAAATTACCTCAGTCTGAACCGTAGCCGCGAAGACGAAAGCGCGACTGTAGAGTCCATCCGTAACGGAGTTGAGTTCAAGGGTATCAACCTGTGGGTATTGATATTCGCTACGTTCATAGCCTCTATGGGACTCAACGTAAACTCTACGGCAGTAATCATTGGTGCCATGCTGATTTCACCGCTTATGGGGCCTATCATGGGTGTGGGACTCTCTATCGGCATAAGCGACTTCGAACTGATGAAACGCTCACTTAAGAGCTACCTCATAGCTACCCTTTTCAGCGTAGTCACCGCTACGCTTTACTTCACCTTCACTCCGCTAAATGAAGTGCAGAGCGAACTGTTGGCACGTACCTCGCCCACCATCTACGATGTGTTCATAGCCCTTGTGGGCGGATTGGCTGGTATCGTGGCACTCTCTACCAAGGAAAAAGGAAACGTAATACCCGGTGTAGCCATAGCCACCGCCTTGATGCCCCCACTCTGTACAGCCGGCTTCGGACTTGCTACCGGAAACTTGCTATACTTCCTGGGTGCGTTTTACTTGTATTTTATCAACTCGGTATTCATCAGCCTTGCTACCTACATAGGAGTACGAATGATGCACTTCCAGCACAAACAGTTTGTAGATAAGGCTCGCGAGAAACTGGTGAAGCGTTACATAGTATTGGTAACCATAGCTACCATGTGCCCGGCTATTTACCTTACATACGGCATTGTGCGCGAAACTTTATACAACACTACCGCCAAAAACTTCATCTCGTCTGAGTTGTCTTTCCCCGAAACACAGATATTAAGCAGGGAAATTTCTTATAACAAGAAAGAGATAAAAGTGGTTCTGTTAGGAAAAGAAGTAACCGATGAGCAGCTGGAGAACGCACGACACAAAATGCCCGACTATAAGCTGTCGCACACCAAACTGTCGGTTTACCAAGGCGGTAACAACGCTAACAACTCGATAGACATAAGAAACATCAAGTCGATGGTGATGGAGGACTTCTACAAGAACAGCGAAAAGCAGCTCAACATACAGCGCCATCAGATAGACTCACTGCAAAAAGCGTTGTCAGAGTTCTCTGGAGCCGGATTGGTCAGTACTTCTATGGGACAGGAAATGAAAGTACTCTTCCCCGAAGTAAAAACCATATCATTATCTAAAGGATTGCGCCTCAACGTAGACAACGTACGCGTGGATACACTGATATTCGCAATAGTAGATTATGGCAAGCCCCTCTCCGCTTCAGAGAAGAAGAAGATGGAGCAATGGCTCCGTGCACGTCTTAACAACAACCATCTGAAGTTGCTGATGGATTAGGATTAATACATCCGCTTAGAAACAAAAATGGCTGCCGAACTTAAAACTAAGCCTCGGCAGCCATTTTATTTTATCTTAGAATTTGATTACTTGGCAATAACAAGATAGTAATTCTTCTTACCGCGCTGAACCAACAAATACTTACCGTCGAGCAAGTCGGCTGAAGTGATTTCCTGATCGAATGCAGCTAATTTCTCCTTGTTCAGCGATACGCCACCGCCCTGAACCAACTTACGCATTTCACCTTTAGATGCAAATACGGCAGCCTTTTCGGCAAACAAATCTACAGCCTTGATACCAGCTTCGATGTCAGCCTTAGCGACTTCGAACTGAGGAACGCCTTCGAATACAGAAAGCAATGTATCCTCATCAAGTTTCTTCAACGCTTCTGAAGTAGCGTTACCAAACAAGATACCCGAAGCCTCTACAGCGGCGTTATAATCCTCTTCAGAGTGAACCATGATAGTTACCTCCTTAGCCAGACGTTTCTGCAATACACGCATGTGAGGAGCCTGTTCGTGCTCTTCAATCAACGCGTCGATTTCTTCTTTAGGAAGAGAAGTAAAGATCTTGATATAACGTTTTGCATCCTCATCGCTTACGTTCAACCAGAACTGATAGAACTTATACGGAGAAGTATATCGTGGGTCGAGCCAAATGTTTCCTGATTCTGTTTTACCGAACTTACCGCCATCGGCCTTAGTGATAAGCGGACAAGTGAGCGCATATACCTCGCCTCCATTGGTACGACGTATCAGTTCGGCTCCGGTAGTAATGTTTCCCCATTGGTCCGAACCACCCATTTGCAATTTACAGTTCTTAGTTTCATACAGATGCAGGAAGTCATATCCTTGTAACAGCTGATAGGTAAACTCTGTGAATGAAAGACCGTCGCGGGCTTCTCCATTCAGACGCTTCTGTACTGAATCTTTCGCCATCATATAGTTTACAGTGATGTGTTTACCCACTGTACGGGCGAAATCGAGGAATGTGAAGTCTTTCATCCAATCGTAGTTGTTCACCAGTTCTGCACGGTTAGGGGCGTCCGACTCGAAGTCGAGGAATTTGCCCAACTGTTTTTTGATACATTCCTGATTATGGCGTAAGGTCTCTTCGTCGAGCAAGTTACGTTCTGCCGACTTACCAGAGGGGTCGCCAATCATACCTGTAGCACCGCCCACCAAAGCCAATGGCTTATGGCCGCAACGCTGGAAGTGACGAAGCATCATGATACCACACAAATGACCGATATGCAATGAATCGGCTGTAGGGTCAATACCTACATAAGCAGTTACCATTTCTTTTTCCAGCAATTCTTCTGTGCCTGGCATCATGGTGTGCACCATTCCGCGCCATTTTAATTCTTCTACAAAATTCATCGAATGAAATTCTTAGTTTGACATATATATTAATTGGTTATCCGGCAAAAGTACGACACTTTATCTGAATAACCAATTTTTTATCCGTTCTAATCAGCTAATTATCCGAAACAAACTCCCAAGCGGCGTCCCTGTACTACCAAATCGTGATCTTCGGTTACCAGCTTCAGTTTGCCTGCCACTTCGTTCAAGGGTACAGAAGATATTTCCGATCCTTTAAGCGCTACCATGCGTCCGAACTGTCCGTTAGCTATCAGCTCTGTGGCATGACCTCCCATGCGAGTAGCCAGGTTACGGTCGAATGCCGTAGGCGAGCCTCCGCGCTGAATGTATCCCAGTACGGTTTCACGAGTCTCGAATCCTGTTTCGTATTCTATCTCTTCGGCTATATATTGCGCAGCTTTCTTTCCGTCTACGGTAGGTATTCCTTCTGCCACTACCACGATAGAGTAAGGCTTGCCCTTCTTCAGTCGTCCTATGATGGCGTCGCCTATGCGGTGAATGTCGAACGGTATTTCGGGTAGCAAAATAATGTCGCCTCCTCCTGCCATGCCAGAGTAAAGAGCTATCCATCCAGCTTTATGTCCCATCACCTCTATCACCATTACGCGCTGATGTGCGCTGGCGGTAGAATGCAGACGGTCTATGGCATCGGTAGCGATAGACACGGCCGAATCGAAGCCGAACGAAACGTCGGTTCCCCACACGTCGTTATCAATGGTTTTAGGAATAGAAATTACATTCACGCCTGCATCCGACAGCTTTGCAGCCGTCTTCTGTGTTCCGTTACCTCCTATACACACTATGCAGTCAAGCTGATGTTTCTTTATAGTATTAAGCAAGATAGCGGGTTTATCTTCCGACATTGAAGAGGTGCCTTTACGCTTGAAAGGTTTCTCGCGCGACGTACCCAGTATGGTACCTCCCATGTTAAGCAATCCCGACAGTGAATTATCCGTAAGCTGAATAATATCGTCGTCCAGAAGTCCGCGGAATCCGCTATGGATACCAAACACTTCCATGCCGTAATGGTTTATAGCTGTTTTACAAACCCCTCTGATTGTTGCGTTAATTCCGGGGCAATCTCCTCCAGATGTTAAAATACCGATTCTCATAGCTGTTCATTATTTCTCTTACTGATTGGTAAAGGTATAAGAAAAAACAATAGATTTGTTATTTCCCGCATGAAAATAATCTGATAAACGAGAAAATCATCTACCTTTGTGACATTAAGAATTAATAGGTTAAGAAGAAATGGTTTCAACTAAGCTAGTCGGAAAGTTCTTCGCTCCACGGCGTAAAAAGATTGAATTATACAATACGCAGGCCGAAGCCTTACAAGAGCAGGTTTTCCGAAAACTGATTAAGAATGCAGCCCACACAGAATGGGGAACAAAATATGATTACGCGCACATACAGTCGTACTCCGATTTTCAGCGTGTGCCTATCCAGACTTACGAAGACATTAAGGGTGATGTAGACCGTATGCGTCACGGCGAAAAGGATATACTATGGCCGGGACAGGTAAAGTGGTACGCCAAGTCATCGGGCACTACAAACGATAAGAGCAAGTTTATTCCGGTTAGTCCCGACGGACTGAAGAACATACATTACATGGGTGGAAAAGATGCCGTATCGTTATACCTTGGCATCAACCCCGACAGTAAGTTCTTCTCTGGCAAGGGATTGATTTTAGGCGGAAGCCATAGCCCCAACTACAACTTGAAAGATAGCCTGGTAGGCGATTTGTCTGCCATCCTGATACAGAACATCAATCCACTGGTAAACCTTATCCGTGTGCCCAGCAAAGAAATAGCTTTGCTTAGCGAGTTCGAAGAGAAGGTAGAGCGCATAGCCGATACCACCATTCATCAGAACGTAACCAACCTGTCGGGTGTTCCTTCGTGGATGCTGGCTGTAATAAAGCGCATACTCGAAAAGACGGGAGCCAAACATCTTAATGAAGTATGGCCAAATCTTGAAGTATTCTTCCACGGAGGCGTATGCTTCACCCCCTATCGCGAGCAATATAAGCAAATCATCACCAGCGATAAGATGCACTATATGGAAACATATAATGCCAGCGAAGGTTTCTTCGGATTACAGAACGACCTTACAGACCCTGCCATGCTGTTGATGATAGACTACGATGTGTTCTACGAATTCATTCCTCTTGAAGAGATAGACAATCCGCATCCTAACATCGTTCCGCTTACCGGAGTAGAGGTAGGAAAGAACTACGCCATCGTTATCAGCACCTCGTGCGGATTGTGGCGATATATACTGGGCGACACCGTGAAGTTCACTCAGAAAGACCCGTATAAGTTCATCATCTCAGGGCGTACCAAGCATTTCATCAATGCCTTTGGCGAAGAGCTGATGGTAGACAATGCCGAAAAGGGCTTGGCTCGTGCCTGCGCGGCTACCGGAGCACAAGTACTGGAGTACTCTGCCGCACCGGTCTTTATGGACGCTAACGCCAAGTGCCGTCATCAGTGGCTCATAGAGTTCAGCACTATGCCCGATTCTGTAGAACATTTCCGCCATGTGCTCGATACCTCTCTACAGGAAATCAACTCCGACTATGAAGCCAAGCGTCATAAAGACATCACGCTGCAAGAACTGGAACTGATAGTGGCTCGTCCTAATCTGTTCCATGATTGGCTGAAAGAGAAAGGTAAGTTGGGCGGACAGCATAAAGTGCCTCGCCTAAGCAACAACCGCGATTATATAGAAGAAATGTTGAAACTAAACAAGTGATATGAATAACAGACGGAACATGAAACCACTGCCAAGATGGATAGCATTGGTGTCGGTCATCATTGCGATGTATGCGTGTGCCAGCATGGGAACCCCCGATGGAGGTCCCGAGGATTACGATCCGCCTAAGTTCGTTCGTTCTACTCCGGAGCCTAATGCCATCAACTATAACAAGAAGAAGGTAACCATAGAGTTCGATGAGTTCATCAAGCTTGAGAAGGCGTCAGAGAAGGTCATCATATCTCCTCCTCAAGCCGAGGCTCCCGAGGTGAGAGCCAGCGGTAAGAAAGTGGTTGTACAGTTTCAGGATTCCATAAAGCAGGATATTACTTACACCATCGACTTTGGAGATGCCATCGTAGACAACAACGCCAATAATCCGTTGGGACAATTCGCGTTCGCTTTCTCTACGGGCAATACTGTCGATACCATGGCTGTATCGGGTACGGTGCTTAACGCCGAGAACTTAGAGCCTATAAAGGGCATTCAGGTGGGACTGCACAAAAACCTTAACGACTCCGCTTTCGTGAAACTGCCGTTCGACCGTATCTCGCGTACCGACAGTCGCGGACGCTTCACAATCCGCGGTGTGGCTCCGGGCAAGTACCGCATCTATGCGCTGATGGACGGTAACCAGAACTACTTCTTCGACTCAAAGACCGAACAGGTAGCGTGGAGCGACTCGCTCATAGTTCCCAGCATGGAGCCTGCCGTACGCCAAGACACCGTATGGAATGCGCTCGACACTGCCAAGATAGATACCATCAAGACGGTAAACTATACCCGTTTCCTTCCCGATAACATCATGCTACGTGCATTTAAGGAAGAAAACGATTTTCAGTATCTGCAAAAGTCAGAGCGTCCTAAGACCAATCAGTTCTCTATCTATTTCAGTGCCAAGAACAAGGAACTGCCCACTGTAAAGGGTCTCAATTTCGATGAAAAACAACTTATTGTAGAGCCTAATACTCGTAAAGATAGCTTGCTGTACTGGATAACCGATACAGTGCTGTGCGAACGCGATACGCTTACCTTGCAACTCGATTACTGGGCTACCGATACGCTGAAACAGTTGGTACCTAAAACCGATACCCTACGCTTGGTAAACAAGGTGCCGCGCGAACGCCGATTGGCTATGCGAGAAGAAGAGATGAAGAAGAAAGAGAAAGAGCGTAAGAAGAGAGCACGTAAGGGTGATACGCTTTCAGTAGAAACCAAGTTCTTGGGCATCAACGTGGATGCTCCGTCTTCGCTCGACCTTAACCGTAACATTACCGTCAGCTTTGACGAGCCTATAACCTCTATCGACACGGCTGCCATACACATGACCCATAAGGTAGACACCGTATGGCAAGACATCCCGTTCTTGTTTGTTGCCGACAGCATCGCTCCACGCCGTTACGAGATATTGGCAGACTGGAAACCTGGAGATGAATATCGCCTTAACATCGACTCCTTGGCGTTCAAGGGCGTATACGGACTCCATACCGACAAGGTGGAAAAGAGCCTCAAGGTTAAGACACTCGAAGACTACGGTACACTATACCTTAACATTACGGGGGCAGGTCAGCACGCCATCGTACAGTTGCTTAACAGCAGCGATGCGGTGATACGCCAACAGCCCGTAACCGATAAAGGCACTTGCGACTTCTACTTCCTGCAGCCCAGCACTAAGTACTACATCCGCCTGTTTAACGACAGTAACAACAACGGAAAGTGGGACACCGGCAACTACGAACAGAAGCTACAAGCCGAAGAGGTTTACTACTTCCCCAAGGTATGGGAGATGAAAGCCAACTTCGAGTTCGAAGAAAACTGGGATATACACGCCAAACCGCTCGACCAGCAGAAACTGGATGAGATAAAGAAGCAGAAGCCCGAAGACGATAAGAAACGAAAAGAACGCGAAAAGGCTAAAGCACTCGACTTGGCCAATAAAAGATCTACACGATGATAAAGAAACTACTACTTTGCCTCTGCCTAATTGGGTGTAGCCTCATCGCTAATGCCCAATGTGGCTCCGACAACGATGCCATAAAGCCCGGAGAAACTCTGCACTATGAGCTGAAGTTCAACTGGAAGTTCATCTGGATTAACGCCGGATGGGCTAAGATGACGGTGAAAGACACCACCTATAAAGGTCGTTCTTGCCTCAGTACACAGTTGCAGTCGTACACCAACCATCGCATCGACCGCTTCTTCAAGATGCGCGACACGCTGGTAAGTATCACCACGCAGCGCCTTGAGCCTCTCTACTTCCGTAAGGGAGCCGAAGAAGGTAAGCGTTATTCGGTAGACGAGGTACATTTCAAGTATTTCAACAACAAGTGCATCGTCGATCAGGGTCGCAGCGTGAACTACTCCATCCCCGACCCTCATCACGACGAGTCGCCCGTATGCGTGTACGATATGCTTAGCATCCTGCTTCAGGCACGTTCTTACGACCCCAGCTCGTACACCCCAGGCATGAAGATTCTCTTCTCCATGGCTACCGGAACCAAGATAGAAAAGGAGACGCTTATCTATCGTGGCAAGAAAGACTGTAAGGTAGAAAACGGAAAGAAATACCGCTGCCTAGTATTCTCACTTGTAGAGTACGACGAAAAGAACAAAGAGAAAGAGGTCATCACGTTCTACGTAACCGACGACCGTAACCATCTGCCCGTCCGTCTCGACCTATACCTCAACTTCGGATCGGCAAAAGCTTTCCTCACCAAAGTTAAAGGCAATAAGCATCCGCTTACTTCTTTAATTGAAGAGTAATAAAAACGCTTTCAGTGTACATACAAAATACGCCCTGCAGCTTTTCTACCACTGCAGGGCGTATTGTATTCCTTTATATTATTTTACTGCGGCAACTGAGCACCGTAGCCCGGTTCTGCTCCGAAGAACTTCATCGCCTTATCAAAGTTATAGCGGTTACCGAACATCGATACACGAGTAGTCATAGTGCCCTGCTTGTTCAGTCCATGAGCCTCACGATACAAGTTGGCTGCCGAGTTAGGATCATAACTACTTGTAGAAATGATTTCCAACGAAGCATAACCCTTAAGGTAAGCCGGGTCTATAACCTCCTTAAACTTGCTCGACTCTAGCAACTCACGGTTGTTTTCGTATTGCTTCAACATCTCAACCTCGTCAAAACGCTTGCCAGGAACATACAGCCACTTGCCGCCACTGGTACCAGCTACCACCAAGTCGCCCTTATTCATAAAGAACAGATTATCGTATGCCGAGCAAACCTTGCGCTTATCCTGCGGCAGATTAGAATCGTCCCAACCACCGTCAAGAGCACCGAAGTTATTACATCCAAATATGTTGTTATGTACAGTATGGTCACATCCGTTGCGGAAACGATAACCATATCCCATGCTCTCCATCTCCTTAGTTGTAGGCCATGAGAACATCACCGTGTTATGATGGAAATCCACGTGCGACTTATGCGCGTTATTCTGCTGATTCAAGCCACCGGTAATCTCGCACGAAGCATAAAGATTAGAAACGAATACGTTGTTATAAATCTCCCAGAATCCACCCATATTAGTCATGATGATACCGTTGAACGAAGCGTTCAGGAACATACAGTTGCGAACAATCAGTCGTCCTGCCACCTTACCGCCAAGCAGACGCACTGTCTTGTTGGGCGGATTGCCCACAGGCATTACACGACCAGTTTCACAACCCTCGGGGCAACCACAACGCGGGTCCGACGGATCGGCCTTACAATACTCAAGCATCATGCCAAGGTCGAAGAAAATACCGTCAATCACTATAGTCTGATCAGGATTCTTCAGACACTCTATCAGCAAAGCCGCCCTTGCTATGGTACCAGCCTGTTCCTTTCCCGGCTGAATACGAGTAACATATTTCAGCGGATTACGCTCAGTAAAATCATTATTCCATCCACCCTCCAGGCTCACATACTTCTCCTTGATTTCCAGCCATCCACGGTCCAGATTACCCAGATAATTACCTTCGGCTATACGTATAACGTCGCCATCGTTAGCCAGGCTGATAGCCTTCTGCACATCGCGCAGCGGAGCATCCTTAGTACCCTGACTACGAGCCGAGCCTCTTTCGGCATTGACATACAAAACATTCTTGAATTTCACGTCACCGCTTTTTTGCGCTACAGCAGCAGCCACATTAGAGTTTTGTGATACCTTTTCTACCACAGCTTCCTTCAGTTTCCCTTTCAGATTGTTCAAAAACTGAGCACTACAATCTACTGTTGCAGCAAACACCAAAGCCGCAGACAGTAACACCTTAATAATGTTACGTGCTTTCATACTGATACATTTTAAAATTAAAAAAAATCTCTATACGGTAATCTCTATATTTCACAAATATATATTTTCCTCAGTAAAAATCAAAACGTTATGAGAAGAAATTACATGAAACAAAAACAGCGGCACAAGTGAAGGTTTCCCTACGCTCTTTGCCGCTGTCATGTTATCCATGCACCCCTACTTAGGCTGCTCTTCCTCTTTGCCGAGAGGCTTGTTAGGTTTCATTACCGGGCAAGTACCCTCTATCAGGTAAGACAGGCACCGGAAAATTCTGGAGATAATAGTCCACACTTTCTTCTTCATTACTCTCCTGATACTTCGTGAGCCACCTCTTGCGTTTCCACCACATCCTGTTTCTTCTTTCGCTCTATTACAGGCACACGTACATAGTTCAGGTTGCCCAGCAAGTCTACCATATCCTTTCCAGGGCGGAACTTGAAACGCGCCTTGGTAATGTTGGCCAGAGTAAATTCCTTCTCGGTCTTCGCCCCCTTGCTTCTAAGCCCCATCTGCAGGCTGCCCAAGTCGCCCAGTCGTACAATCTCTCCCGCGCTCAATCCCTGTTTTATCACGGCTGGCAGCGCACACAGTACCGCCATGATATCGGCGTAAGTCACCGTACACATCTGCTGAATACGCTGCCCCATCTCTCTTACGTTCATCTCTCCCCTGGCCTGCGCCAACGCGTAGTAAAGTCTATCGTTTCCTTCAGGGTCCTTAAAGTCACGTCTTTTCACCAATGAATAAGCTACTGATTTTTCCATTTCTTCTTGTTTTTTAGGTTTAACACTGTTCTTTGTACAAACACGTTCGATATCGATTTCGTATTACAAAGATACTATGCCTCCACCCGGTCACTCAGCGGCTTTGAAGCGATTCGATGCTATTAATGAAATATTTTTTCAGAATAATGTTTTTCTACAACTCACTAGCCACATCGAAGCATGGACACTGCTTAGTCCACTCATCGGGCGTTATCACGCCATCACCGTTACGGTCCGCACTAAGATCACGATGCCCCACCACCCTATTGATGGTAGGATACAGCTGGCGCAGCACCTTAACCAGAGCACGTAGCGATACCTTCTGTCGCTCAGTCCTGGTATCAGCAGCACGTCCGTTCTTATCCAGTCCCCCTTCATAACAGATACCCAAAGAGTGAGCGTTATACCCCCGCGCATGCGCCCCCACCTTCTCGCTCGGTCTCATAGAATTAATCTTTCCGTCGCGTTCTATATAATAATGATAACCACAACCGTTAAACCCACGTTGCCTGTGCATACGGTCGAGAGCCAAAGGAGTGAGTCGCGAAGTTTCCTTGGTAGCCGAGCAATGAATCACAATCAAGTCTACCATCCTAGAGTTTTTTTCTTTTTCCATAATCGTTCAAAAGGTTATTAATTACGATGCAAAGTTGCCCAAAAGATATTTGGCACTCAGCGGCTTTGAAGCGATTGGGGGAATGTGGTGGAAGTTTATTTTTAAGCGATGGACAATATCTTTCACAAAGATTATCTTTCAGAAAGATATATCAAAGAGCATGTGGTTTTACATAGAAATTACATGTAAACATCGGTGTTAAGATACTAGAGCCATAGTAAACCGCCTCTGACAAGGCTTTCTTAGTGACGAAAAACGGTAATTTTACCAGTTTTCACGTCAGGAAAGTAGAGGCTGGCAAGGCTCGTCTTCGTCATGGCACCGGAAAGGCGGTAATGTGGTTCATGCTGGGGTTATAGCTGTAGTATATGCGGCCCGTGCTTCCGTTTCGGTGCTTTGCCACACTCAGTATTCCCATGCCTTTGGTGCTGCACCATGGCATAATGAAGAAATTAAGTAATGCGTCAGCCCTGGTGTTGAAACCACCCCATCACACGAAACTTTGCACAACTATTCTTTGAGGCAGGGGGGGGGGACGGTTGAATCGACACCCTTAGAGAAGAGTATTTCTCTGAATTGCTGCAATAAAGTTTTTTGTTGTTGATTAAGCATCAAAATCAATGTTGTCAAATATCCAAGCAAATAATTTCTGCAAGCCGCACAATATACCACAAAAAAACACTAATTTTGTGGCAAAATATAAAACTATGGGTGCAAACAGTTCTTACAAGGCGATGCACGATATTGTGGGGTATACGGTAGAGGAGTCGCACATCTGGTCATAGTACAGCATCTTGATGCGCAATGATTTGCCTCTGGTTTTAGATGGAATGATTTCTATCAGCTCATATTCCTCCAATTCATGCGGCATACGCGCCACCGTGTATCGGGTAACCCCCATCTTCTTGCTCAAGGTCCGCAAGGAATAATACAGTTCGCCATGGTTCAGGTCTACATTGTCCGTTACAACGAACGTGGCCTTAAGCAACAGATAGGCATAAAGCTTGAAAAGATCTAAATCGTCGTGTTCCGCAAAAAGTAAGTTTAATAACCGGCGAGGCATCAGGATATATCCTTGATTACCCGCATTCTTAAATACGCTAATGTTCTTCATAGCATTAA
>OJKP01000102.1_pt1 | contig 70406 bp, 59 predicted proteins | sample 1596521 | NCBI WGS metagenome assembly OJKP01 (sample SAMEA4350130, study PRJEB24818) | metagenome | biome: human; feature: gut; material: faeces | place: Denmark | collected 2013-09
TCCATTAGCTTGTGCTGATAGAGGGCTAAACTTCGTATTCTTGTTTCAAAATTAGGAAAATGATGCCGCCGTGCAAAGTTACAACATTATTTTGAGATATGCAATACGGCGTTGAGCGGATACTTACGAAGAATCTATTTCTCGGATAGCTGATATTAATGACGTACGTTGTATGAACTATCATTCTGATTCTGAATTTATGGGTGATTCAACATTATTTAAGGACGCACATCACTTGAATGATTGTGGGGCAAAGAAATTTACAAGAATTATTTGTGGTTTGAATTGAGAATCTATATATAAACTATGAGATATAATAAAAACAAAATTATTCGTTCTGTTACTGTTCCGCAATCTTTAGACTTTTGTCGAGAGATGATGATTAAGATGCGGGCAATGGGGTATGATATGGTGGCTGTTACGTCGCCTGGACCTGAACTTGATGAACTTAGAGATGTGGACGGATTCCATTGTGTGGCAGTGCCGATGGAGAGACATATTTCTATTGTGAGAGATCTAAAGTCGCTCATAAAGATGATAAGAGTATTTCGTAAGGAGAAACCACAGGTGGTGCATTCTATGACTCCCAAGGCTGGCATGATATGTATGGTGGCAGCATGGCTGACTCATGTTCCTGTGCGAATCCATACTTTTACAGGTCTTGTATGGCCTACGGCAACAGGTATGAAAAGAAAGTTGTTGATGATGACAGACTGGCTTACCTGCGCTTGCGCTACGTATGTGATTCCTGAGGGGCAAGGAGTGCTTAATGATCTTAAGAATTGGGGCATTACCAAGAAACCTATGAGAGTTTTAGGATATGGAAATGTGAGGGGCGTAGATATGGATTATTGGAAAAAAACGAATGCATCATCCAATAAGCTTAGAGAAATAAAGCGGGATGATGTGTTTACTTTCATCTTTATCGGACGTATTGTTAGAGATAAAGGCATTAATGAGTTGATTGCAGCCTTTGATAAATTATCTCAAGAGTACAAGGTTCGTCTTCTGCTTGTAGGAAAATTTGAAGATACACTTGATCCTGTATCTGATTCAACTAAGAAAATCATTGAAGTTAATTCTTCTATTGAGTATTTGGGTCCTCAATATGGTACTGATTTGCTTGCATGCTATGCAGCAAGTGATTGCTTTGTTTTTCCTAGTTACAGAGAGGGGTTTCCTAATACGGTACTTGAAGCTGGGGCGATGGAATTGCCTTCTATAGTTACAGATATTAATGGTTCTAGAGAAATTGTCGTTTGCAAAAATGAGGAAAATGTTACTCCTGTCAAGGATATGAAAGTTTGCGATAATGGTATGATTATTCCTTCTAAGAATGAGAAAGTACTTTATCAGGCAATGGAAGCTGTTGTAAAGAATGAGAAGATGAGAGTTAGTATGTCTTTACAAGCTCGTAAAATGATAGCATCAAGATTTGAACAAAGTTTTGTGCAACAATGTCTGATTGATTTTTATAAAGAGATAATGTAAGTTCTTTCTTTTTTATATCACCTAAGCTGGCTTTAATTAGTTTTATTGAACAAGCCCAAGTGCTTACTGCGCTTGACTGTTTTACGTTTTGTTGAATTATTAACAATTTAAAATGAAATATGTTATACGAAATTGCGCATGTCATAAAAGACAAATTTAGTTTCTTTTGGGAAGTAGTAGAGTGGGGAAATAAAATACTTTTTATCTTCCAACATAAGAGAAATATTAAAGATATACCAAGTTTGTTGAATCAGATAAGTACAGATTCCCTTATAATCAGAATGACAAAAGAGACAGATGCTCCTAAATTAGCTGCTTTCTTTAAAGAACAACCAGAAAATGCATTTAAATTTTTCAAGCCTCATGGCTTTGATGAAAAATCTATGTTAAAAGTGATACGCAATAAATCATTTTTGACATTTGTTGTCACGGAAGGTGAGGTGATAGTTGGCTATTTTTTTCTAAGATGTTTTGCTAATGGTAAATGTTTTAGAGGGAAAATAGTTCATAAGAAATGGCAAGGTAAAGGTATAGCAAAGCTTATGGGTAAAGCTATGACTTTAGTTTCCGAAAAATTGAATTTGCGTATGTTTGGGTCTATCTCACCAGATAATTATGCTTCTATGGCTTCTGCCAAAGCTTCTAATAACTTAAAGGTTCATAAGGTTTTGGAAAATGGGTATTTTTATATAGAGTTTTTACCGAAAAGTCAAGAATGACATAACATAAAAATGACAGTTAAAATTATGGCATATATTAGATTAAGCGCTGCTGAAGCAGCAGCGATGATTAACGATCAAGATACAATCGGTTTGAGTGGTTTTACTCCAAACGGTGTGCCTAAGGCCACCTTCCGCGAACTCTCCAAGAGAGCCGTGGCTGAACATAAGGCGGGCCGACCTTTCCAGGTGGGCATCTTAACAGGAGCTTCTACTTCGCAGAGTATTGAAGGTGACATGGCAGCAGCTCATGCCATCAAGTTCCGTGCGCCATTTTCTACCAACAAGGATTTTAGAACTCACACCAACCTGGGCGAGATAGATTATGAGGATATGCACCTCGGTCACATGGCTGAGCGTCTGCGCCGTGGTTTCTATGGCGAGATAGACCTTGCCATCATTGAGGTTTCCGACCTGGAGGAAGGCGAAACCACCTGCAAGGCATTTCTGACCTCTGCCGGCGGCATCGTTCCTACCATCGTTAGATTGGCAAAGAAGGTGCTCATCGAGAAGAATACTTTCCACAGTCCTGCTTCCCGCTATCTTCACGATGTGTATGAGATCGCAGAATGCCCGTTCCGCACCCCTATCCCAATCTTGAATGTGGGCGATAGAATCGGTAAGGAATATGTGGAGATTGATGCACATAAGATTATTGGTGTGGTGGAATGCTGCATTCCGGAAGAGGCGCGTGCCTTCAAGCCACTCGATCCTGTAACCGAGCAGATGGGACACAATGTGGCTGATTTCCTGGTCAGCGACTTGAAGAAGGGACGTATTCCTTCTCAGTTCCTGCCTTTGCAGAGCGGTGTGGGCGTAACTTCCAACGCCGTATTGGAGGCTTTGGGACAAAATCCTAACGTGCCGGTATTCAGCGTCTATACCGAGGTGGTTCAGGATGCAGTAGTGAAATATATGCGTGAAGGACGAATCAAGGATGCATCCTGCTCTTCGCTTACCGTAACCAACGAGACTTTGAAAGAGGTATATGATGATATTGAATACTTCAAGAAGCATCTCACCATCCGCCAGAGCGAGATTTCTAACTCTCCGGAGGTCATCCGCCGACTGGGTGTCATCGCCATGAACACCGCCATCGAGTGTGATATCTATGGCAACGAGAACTCCAGCCATATCTGTGGCAGCAAGCTGATGAACGGTATCGGCGGCTCCTGCGATTACGAGCGCAATGGTTACATTTCTATCTTCACCACGCAGAGTACCACCAAGAATGGTTGCATCTCTGCCATTGTTCCGATGTGCAGTCACGTGGATAGCACTGAGCATGATGTGGATGTTATCGTTACCGAGCAGGGCGTTGCCGACCTTCGTGGCAAGGGTCCTTTGCGCCGTGCCAAGGAGATTATCGAAAACTGTGCGCACCCGGATTATCGTCCTATGCTCCGTGAGTATCTGAAGTTTGCAGAAAAGGGACACGAGCCACAGAGCATGCGTGCCGCCCTCGCTATGCACGATACCTTCCTGAAGAAGGGTGATATGAGATTGACTGATTTCGGAGAATATCTATAAAAATTGCATCTCATATCTCTATAAGATTAGAGATGTGAGATGTAAGGTTCTTTTACAATTGAACAATGTGCTCAAACTAAGGAATAAATATTTTTTAGAACAAGACAATGCTCTTTAAAGTGGCTTTGAAAACTAGAAAGCTTATGTTTCTTAATAGTAAAATAATTAGATTATGTTTTGCAAGAGATTATTTGATATAGCAACATCCCTTTGCGGTTTGCTTTTGATATGGTGGATATTTCCGCTTGTGGCTTTTCTTATTCATAAGAAGATGCCAGGAGGTTCGGCTTTCTTTGTTCAGAAGAGAGTTGGAAAGGGTGGTAAGTTGTTTAAGTGCCATAAGTTCCGTTCGATGGTTGTAAGTCATAATGGTTCATCGGTATCGGTAGCGGGTGATAGTAGAATCACTCCATTTGGTGCGAAGCTCCGCCATTATAAGATTGATGAGTTGCCTGAACTTTGGGACGTGTTGATAGGTAACATGAGTTTTGTGGGACCACGTCCTGATGTTCCTGGTTATGCTGATAAGTTGGAGGGGGATGACAGGGATGTGCTGAAGCTTCGTCCTGGCATCACTGGTCCTGCTACGCTGAAGTATCGCCTGGAGGATGAAATGATTTCTGAGTATGTGGCAAAGAAACAGGCTGAGGGTGATAATCGTCCTATGCAGGAAATAGCTACTGAGTATAATGACAAGGTGATATACCCTGATAAGGTTCGTCTTAACTGCTATTATTATCGTCATTACTCCTTCTGGAAGGATATCGAAATGATATTCGCTACCGTGCTTGGTAGAAAGGTAAAGTTTGCAGGGGAGGAAGTGTAGTTCTTCATGGATGAAATTTATGAATGGCTGAATCCTCGGATTCCTGTGGAGTATGTGCTCAGCTCCTTTCTTGTGCTTTCTGTTGCAATCGTGATTGGAATGCTGGTGATGAAAGGGGGTAGGGCGAAGAGGTTCGTGCTTGAGGCTTTGCTTGCGGAGTACTATTTCCTGGTGCTTTGTTCTACTGTGATTTGTAGAGCAAGTCATGGGGAACGGCATATTGAGTTGGTTACATTTTGGAACTATCTTGATATTTGGAATCGGGTGGATTATCCTGCTGACTTGATTGAAGTGCTGCTGAATATTGCGCTCTTTATGCCGATAGGATTGCTGCTTGGAGGAATTGGTTTTAAAACCAAGAAGGTTCTCTTATCGGGTATCTGCTTATCGGGGATTATTGAGGTTTCACAATTCGCCTTTTGCAAAGGGCTTTGTGAAACGGATGATGTAATGCATAATAGTGTGGGGGCATTCCTAGGATATCTGGGATTCCTAGGAATTCTTAAAGGGAAAAGAAGGTTGTTTTCGAAATTCTCTGGCTCTCTTTAGAAAAAAGATTTTTTCCGAAAACGTACCCATACTTCTTTGTTGATAAAGCGAGCTGCACTCGGCAATTTGAAAGCGAGCTTTCATTGCACTCATTGGCATCGCTTTTTCCCATTAAAGAAGGTGTTTTTTCGAAAACCTACCCGTCCTTCCTTACCCTTAAGGAAGGCTCCACCTCTCACCCCAGCCCTCTCTCCTCAGGAGCGAGGGAGAAAACCGCCCTACTCGGTGCTCGGAACCGCTTCGCTATAAGGTTGGCGGACCATCAAAGGTCTTCGCCAGTTTCTGCGGACTGGGACCGCCTGGGGTAGATGGGTTGCATCTGGGGTAAGGTGCTGATAATTAATGATTAAACTTTAAATACAATATACAAATGGAAGAAAGACTATTTATCTTTGTCTGGCTCACATGAGCGAGACTGGTGAGGAACAGAAATACGTGAAGGAGGCATTTGATACCAACTGGGTGGTGCCTCTGGGACCTAACGTGAATGGTTTTGAGGATGATCTCAAGGCTTTCGTTTCTAAGAACAGCGATGGCTCTGAGTTGTCTCGTGAGGTGGTGGCGCTGAGCGCTGGTACTGCTGCCGTTCATTTGGGTTTGCTGGCTAGTGGCGTAGGTCCTGGTGATGAGGTTTGCGTTCAGAGCTTTACTTTCTGTGCTTCTTCTCATCCTATTACTTATCTTGGTGCTACTCCTGTTTTCATCGATTCTGAACCTGATTCATGGAATATGGATCCGGAGTTGCTGGAGAAGGCGATTATCGACCGTAAGGAGAAGACGGGTAAGTATCCTAAGGCGATTGTTCCTGTTGCTCTCTATGGTATGCCTTACGATTGTGATAAGATCATGGCGATTTCAGAAAAGTATGGTATCCCTGTAGTGGAGGATGCTGCTGAGGGCTGCGGTTCTAGATGGAAGGGTCAGGTTCTGGGTACATTCGGTAAGTTTGGCGTGTTGTCATTCAATGGCAACAAGATGATTACTACTTCTGGTGGTGGTGCCTTGATTTGCCAGGATGCCGAGAGTAAGAACAACGTGATGTGGTATGCTACCCAGGCTCGTGATGCTTATCCTTACTACCAGCATACTGCCATCGGTTACAACTACCGTATGAGTAATGTGTGTGCCGGTATCGGTCGTGGTCAGATGACTGTGTTGGAGGATCATATCGCCCATCATAAGCATGTACAGGAGTTGTATAAGGACCTCTTGAAGGATGTTGAGGGTGTTACCCTGCATGAGGCGCCTAATGCCGACTATGATTCCAACTACTGGCTCTGTACTGTAACTCTTGACCCGAAGTTGAAGATTCAAGGTCAGGAGAATGCGTATAAGGAGGTAGTGAAGACTGCTGTTGGTGGTGCAGCTGGTGTAATTCACATGGTGGATTCTCCTATCACTGACTGTCAGCCGAATGAAAATGTGGAGGCATTGCGTGTCTTTATGTTGAGTAAGAAGATTGAGGCAAGACCAGTGTGGAAGCCAATGCATAAGCAGCCTGTTTATCAGAATGCTCCTGCATACGTGAATGGTGTAAGTGAGGCCATCTTCAAGGTGGGTGTCTGCTTGCCAGCGGGCCCGATGGTAACGGATGATGATGTTCGTTATATCGTAGAAAGTATTAAAGAGGCGATTGTGTAATCGCCTCATTTATTACTTTCTGAATAAGGTGGATGGTTTTGCTACATCTTCATCTGTTCTGGAAGGTGTTTTTTCGAAAACCTACCCGTCCTTCCTTACCCTTAAGGAAGGCTCCACCTTTCTTTCCAAGCCTCTCTTCCCTCAGGGACTAGAGGATGTAACCGCCCTCCGGTGCTCGGAACCGCTACGCTCTAAGGTTGGCGGGGCATCAAAGCCATCGCCATGTTTTGCGGGCTGGGACCGCATGGCAACGACTTGCTGATACTTTTGTTTCGGGAGAGAAAAGGAACCACGGATTTCACGAATTTACACAGATTTGGACCTATGCGTCCTGGGATTACATAATATTGGTGATCAATCATCGGACTTGCTATTTCAAAAGTAGAAAAAACTGCGGTATTGAGCATGTTGTCGGATGAGAATTCTTAATATACTCTAAATATTTCGAAAATACTTTGTGTATACCGGGATTTTTTCGTATTTTTGCCATTTAGAGAAATTATAAAGACGGTATTATGGCAGAGAATAATATATCAAACATGGACAAAACACAAATGATTGAGAGTTTTCAACAGCGACTTTTAGGTGACTATGGTTACCAAGATGAACAAATCGGAAAGAATGTTGAAATATCTCATGACTTTAGTGTTGATTTGGCTATATGGAAAAATGGGGGCGATAAGAAAAATAATCGCCTCCCGGATATCTGTGTGACCATTCTCTGCAAGATGGAGCATGTTAAAATTGACAAAAAGGATGTTCATGGTGCTTTCTTAACCTCTATGCATTCTTCCGTGCGCTTTGTCGTGATGCATAATCTTAAAGAGACAAAGGTATTTCTTATTGATGATAAGAAAAGCGGTGCTTTGGAGCAAATTGCTGATTTTCCGAAAGCTGCTGATATTGCCAATGATACGTTGTTGGGAGCTTTTGTCGCAAAGATGCGCAATTCGTCCAAGGAGGCTTTGTTACAAGCATTTGGTAAATGCCATAATTTTATTCGTAATATAGATAAATTATCTCCTGAGTCTGCCTTTGATGAATTTAGCAAAGTTATCTTTATCAAAATGGACTATGAACGAGACCCTAATGGTGAACTTATATTTACAAGAAATAAATACGAACAGTTAGAAAGTGATTTCGTTGCGAAGAGCTCAAAAGGCGTATTCCTAGATGTTCTGTTTAGTAAAACAAAAGAGTATTTTCAAAAAGACGGACTGTTTGAGGAAGCTGATACTATACATATCAAGCGTGAGACGGTACTGAAGATTATAGAGACTTTGGAACCCTTTAATCTGTGTAACTTGTCGGATGATATTAGAGGCTTGGCTTTTGAGTCATTTTTGGGAAAGACTTTCCGTGGTGAGTTGGGACAGTTTTTTACCCCTCGTACTATAGTAAACTATATGGTTGATGTGTTGGATATTAAGGAGGGGGAAACTATTTGTGATCCATGCTGCGGAAGTGGAGGCTTCCTGATTCGTGCATTTGAGCATGTTCAAGATTTGATAGACAATGATATTCATCAACAGATTCATGATGTGGTGAATCATGCTACCATGTCTGTGGCGGTAAAAAAATATCAAGTAGAGCAACTGTTATTGGAGCTAGACAAAAAACATATTGGTTCTCGATATTATAAACTTTGCCATCAATATATTTATGGTGTAGATGCAAATATCAGAATGGCTCGTACTTCAAAGATGAATATGATTATGCATGGCGATGGACATCTTGGGGTATATTGCCATGATGGATTGTTTAATGTAGGAGGTGTTGAAGATGGGAAGTTTGATGTGATTCTCATCAATCCTCCATTTGGCTTGCGTATAGCAAGGGATTTGGAGAATGATGGAAAGAAAGTAAGTGACAGCTACCATATCAAGAAGAGTAATGCTGAGGCTCTTTTCATAGAGAGATGTTTGAATTTATTGAAGCCTGGTGGTCGTGCAGGACTCGTGCTTCCTGATGGTATTCTGAATAATCCGAATATGGAAGATGTAAGAAAGTATGTGGAGAACGAGGCTGATATCTTGAATATAACTTCCATTCCTGCTGATGTGTTTATTGCATCTGGGGCAAATGTGAAACCAAGTCTGGTGTTCTTGCGGAAGAAAATAAAAAACGAGGGAAATACAGGCAATGTTATTTCTATTTCCAAGGTGGATGATGCTGGAATCAATTCCAAAGGATTGCCTTCAGACAACCAACAGCTAACAGAACTTGCTCCCGTGGTAAAGGAATGGATTACCAAGGGCGCAACAGCCTCTTCACCTTATTTCAAGGTCGTAGAAAGACAGATGATGGACAAATGGAATGTCTCTTCATGTTTTGATATGCAGAGTATCGCTTTGTCATCAAAGTATCCTTCGGTGTTACTGAAAGACATTCTTTCTGTCTATAGTGAAAAAATAGATATTCAAGACGATAAATCATATACTCGCTTGACAGTAAAGCTATTTAATAAAGGAATACAAAAGCGTGATACTCTTCTCGGTGAATCAATCGGCACAAAGAAACAGACAGAGGTTCATGCTGGTCAGTTCATCGTTTCTAAGATAGATGGAAAGAGTGGGGCATTTGGGTTTGTGCCTGATGATTTGGGCGGCAGCATTGTGACTCAGGACTTTATGGTATTTGATTTGGATAAGGTACAGGTTTATCCTCCTTATTTGGAGTTGGCATTGAATGATGATGCCATTCTCGACCAATATAAGAATGCCAGCAATGGTTCCACTGGTCGTAAGCGACTGTCACAGGCTATATTTCTATCTACTAGAATTCCTTTGCCAACTTTGGAAGAGCAAAGAAACATGGTAGAGGGAATCGTCAATATGGAAAATGAAATTAAGCTGTTGACGGAAAAGATTGAGAAACAAAAAATGGACTTGAGTAATATCTTATATAAAGGTTAGAAGCTATGAAACTATTGGAGTTTGAGGTGAAGTCACCTTTTAGAAATTTAAAAGGGCTGAAAATCAAGTTTGACAGTAACATGTCAACTTACGTTATTATCGGTACAAATGGTGCTGGTAAGAGCAATGTGCTGGAGGCGCTGAGCAGCGTCTTCAAAACATTGTATTATGATTCTACTCGAAATTTCGAATTTAATTTCTATCTGAAGTATGAGATGTTGAACCACAATATTTGGTTAATATATAATAAGGACAAACATTCGTTTATTTTCAAGATAGATAACGTAAAGGTGGATGATGCTGAAGTAGAAGATATTTTGCCACAATATCTTCCATCACGCATCATCTGTAATTATAGTGGTGAAGATTCCCGTATCTATGAAAGTTACTATAAGGAGCCTCGTGATCTTTATACGAAAGAGTTGATTAAAGGTACGGCTACACGTTCTTTGCAAATGATGTTTGTAAACAAGGATTATTGGAAGATCATCTTTGTGGTGATGGCTTGTTGCAAGAATCAAGTAGAGGCTTTTGCCAATTTCCTTACCAATACTTTGGGGGTAAAGAGTATCGATCATATAACACTCGATGTAGATGAAAAAGAACTTGATGGATGGAGCAATAGTGCTCCTGCCTTATATTTACGCCAGTTGCTTGCCAGAACAGCGGGAAGGGACATTGCAATTGATGATTTCTGTCCAAATGGAGAGGATGCTTTATTTATCTACAATAACCTTGTTGGAGTGTATGAGCTTATTAAGGAAAATTTTGTCATCACTTTCAATGACGGAATAGATACGGCATTCTTCAGTGAAGGAGAGAAGAAAATGATGGTTGTGTTATTCATGCTGGAGGCTTTGTCGGATGAGAGGTCTTTGCTCTTGTTGGATGAGCCGGATAGTCATATCCATATAGCACAGAAAGGGAAACTTGTTTCTTTCTTGACGGAAACTGACAACCGAGAAAATGTTATAACAACACATTCTCCATCTTTGACTACACAATTTGATGATGAGGCAATCATCATGTTGTCGGCTGATGAGAATGGTAATGCGGAAGTTGTTGATAAGGACAAGGCAGCCATTGTAAAAGAGTTGACTAATGATACATGGACGATACAGCAACAAAATATCTTCCTGAATTCCAATAAGGATATATTGTTGGTGGAAGGCTGGACTGATGAAGCCTATATCTCCAAGGCATTAGAAGTATTTCACAAGCAGGGAAAATATATGGATTTGGATTTCTCTTATTTGCCATGTAATGGAAGTAGCAATGTAATAATGATGAGTGAGAAGTTTCATCCAAAGAAGAATCAGATGATGATTGCATTATTTGATAATGATGGTGCTGGATGGAAATCAATCCGAAATGTATTTGATTTGGATAAGGATGCTAATAAGAAAGCTTTTGGTAAGGCTCAAAAGAAAGCAGATATTTGGTATGCTCTAATACCTATACCAGCAGGTAGAAAAGGAGATATTAATATTGAAGACTATTTCCATCATAATGTTCTTTCAAAATTTGTGATGAGTTTCAAAACTTTAAATGAAATTGTTGAAAAGAATAGTTTGAAATCGAAATTGGCAGAAATGTGCAATAAAAACAAACTGGCAGATAATAAATTCAGTAAGTTTGCTAAGCTGTTCGATTTTATAGAAGAAATTAAACAAGCTGATGCCGAAGGCAAGAAGAGAATATAAGCGTTTCTTACAGCTCTAACATGTCAAGTTGTATTGCAAGAGTCATGCGTAGATGTAAACCAGATGTTGATGAACAATTTATTTTTGATGCTCAGAGAATGATACGAGCTAGAAATGCTTATATTCATAAAAATACGAATTTATCTCGTTTTAAATTTGTATGTCAAAAAGACGATTTTTTTGAAACTGTTGAAGATAATGTCTAATTTTTTTTGTCTCATTTGATCAAATGATTAAAATAAAAGATACAATTTTATCGGTTCCTGACTTTCAGAATCCACCTCAAGAGCAAAATATAATGAAATATCCAACGATGATGGATATTATAAAGTCTGTACTGGGTGAGAAACAGTTTAATGAACCAAAAGATGCGGATAAGGTTACAATGCCATTAGATTTCATGTTAGAACGTGGTAATTATATGGTATGTCGTGCAGATTTTCATCCTCAAGGGCAATTTTTATATCCATGTAGTAAGACCATGAACTTGTTATTTAGAGGACAAAATCACTATTATTCAAACTGTTTTTCTTCTTTTTTTCGCTTAAAGACGGAAAAGGAAAAGCTTTTGGCTCATTTGCATCAAGCAGAATTCATTCAATTGCTGAATAGTCATCCGGTGGTTAAATACTTGAAGTCTCACACATTTACAAGAGATGGATTACCTGGTACACTTATTGTCCCTATAGATGAAGAAGGTTTGGCACAGCATTATGGTATTCCTACTGAGGTTGTGGATTTTAGTAATGATTTATGGGTCTCTGCGTTTTTTGCTACAGCGAAGTATGACAATCAAACACAGACCTATTCTCCATATCTTGTGGATGAGAGCTATAGTTTGTCTGATTTATATGGAGTTTTATATTTCAGAGAAGGTGTCATTGGTGAAATATATAGTCGTCCAATAGGTTCTAACTATTTTAATAGACCAGGGGTGCAGTCAGGTTTTGCTTATAAAAGCCAAATTAGAAATCTAAATGAAGATGGTAATTTTTCAAAGATTTATTTTAGACATGATAATGATGATTCAAACTATATATTTAAACAATTAGACTGCGGCAAAACTTTATTTCCATCCGATTCCTTAGTAGATATTACTAATAGAATTAATACTCAAGAGTGTTGTTCTATAGCAGCTGTAAAGCTATGTCATCTGCTTTGGTATACTAAATTGTCTTTCAATGCTTTTTTAGTTCTGTTAGAATCACAAGGTATTCAGGTTTGTGAAGTTTCTCCAGTAAAATTTGATGATTTTCTATTGAAGGAAGAATATGCTTTATGGTTAGACAAAAAGCGTTTTGATTTTTTGGAAAATATATATTGCATTCCTATTTGTAGATTTTAGGATGATGGTACTGATTAGCAGATATTACCATCCATTTATAATATTTAATTTATGAATTCAGATTGCGGATAATGTATTGGAGATTCCAAGAACCCTGAATGCGCAGGTTCCGCAGCTGAGCGTGGTTCCGCTGCAGCTGCTTGCTTACTATGTAGCGGTAGATAAGGGGCTGGATGTGTATATCATCATTACAGCGTAAGGTTTTAACACATTAAGTATTTACCTTTGCATCCGAATTCTAAAAAATCAGAATTATGAAAACAAAGGAATACTTCGAAAAGGTGATGCAGGACTTTAACCAGAACTGTAGAGGTCGAAACCTGCGTAAGTCTTCTTGGTATGAATTAACTTGTTTAGTAAATCAATGATACAATTCTATCCAAAATACAAACAATTCAAGGCTTGGGTGGATGCCAAGGACTATGAGAATGCAGTGAGGAGTGGGCTGGACTACCTGCGTTTTGTGGCTGATGAATACATCCGCTTGGAGGTGTATGCCTACCAAGAATGTGATGGTGATGACTTCCTTACTTATGAAGTGGAGAAGGAGCTGGCGCAGGTTCTGAGAGATGAAGCAACTCCTCTAGAATCTGTAGCCATAGCACAGAAAGAGATGGCGGAGATTGAGAAGATGGAGGCATACGTTGATTGCTGTCTTTGCTTCTTCGCCCATATCCGTGAGGCTATCAACTTCCGATTGGCTGATGCTGATACTTATCTCGCTGATCTTGACAAGCAGATTAAGCATCATACTTACGAGTACAAGAGATTGGTGGATGATGAGTACTTTGACCAGTTGAGTTCTGTGTTCCGGTTTGAGGAGTTGGGTAAGTTGCTTATCAAGAAGATTGAGTATCTGAGGAGTCATGGAAGACAGAATGAAGTGTCTGGCATCATGGAGGAATACAAATTCGTGCCTGATATCTGTTCTTTCAAAATCAATGAATTGCTTGGAAAGGGATTGGAAGATGAGGCTGTGAAGGAGATAGATAAAACGATTGCTGCGTATGGCGACGATGGATATATTGTCACGGAGTCCTGGCATTTGCAAAAGGTGGCAATCTTGGAGAAACAAAATGACAAGGCTGGCCTTATTGAGGAATACCGCAGGTTGTTCCGTCAGCATCTGGTGGATAAGCGAACTTACTTTGAGAAGTTGAAGGAGTTGGTTGCCAAGGAGGAGTGGGATGAGTTTGTGGTGAAGCTCTTTGGAGACATTCCGCATATTACGGATGATGATTGCATTCTGGTTTGTGATATGATCGTAGAGGAAAAGAAATTCTCGTGCTTGATGAAAATATTGATGGATAATGTGATGTCATTCAGCAGAGTGCAACTATTCAAGAAGTATGCTCCTTATATGAGTGAGGAGGATCAAACGACTTATACCAATCATGTAATTGAAGAATTACGGATGCATCTGAGTTATGCCAAGTCGAAGAGCTATGGCTATATAGTGGATGACATCAAGGGCATGTACACTTGTTGTGAGGTTTCCAAGAAACTCATCTTGGATTTTGTGGAAGAAATAGAATATAACTATGGCAATCGACCTGCTTTAATGAGATTGCTGAGGAGTTGATGCCCTCTAAAATCATCCTGTCCTTCTTTACCATTAAAGAAGGCTCCACCTCTCATCTCGGTCTTCTCCCCTCAGGGAAGAAGAGGGAAACCGCCCTACAGTGCTGTATTTGCCCCACCTGTCCCTCCCCAACGGGAGAGTCCTTAACCCACTCCCAAGCCCTCCGGTGCTCGGAACCACTTCGCTTTATGGTTGTCGGACCATCAAAGGTCTGCGCCATGTTGTGCGGGATGGGACCGCCTGGGGAATAGCAGTTTATAGTTTACTGTTAATTGTTCACAGTTGATTTTGTAGTAATTTGCTGATAACTTATAGATTTCTTGTGATATTCTTGGTGGTTTAAAGAAAAAAGCGTATCTTTGGCGGTAGAATGTTGAACTAGAATTAATAGGAGGCTAGAATTATGTATACAACTGGTAATACAACAAATTCAGTTCTTTCTTTGTCTCCTGAACTCATGAAAGAGTTGGCGGAGTATGCTGTTAAAGAACATCGTGCTGGTCGTTGCTTGACCCAAGAACAAGTGGAAAAATCTGTGATGGAGACTATGGGATGGAGTTCTCCCTCTTGTCACGAACAGGAGGTTGTTGTTTCTGATTGTTTTATTCAGATGGCTGATGCAGAATTAGATAGGATGTGGAATGAAGGAACATTTAATGAAGAACGTATCGAAAGCTTCCGGCATCTCCATGAACGTACTCCATACAAATTAAAAAAGAAATAATTATGGAAGGAATGTATATTGTTTTGGGTGGTGTTGGCATCGTTGCCTGCTGTCTTTACCTTTGGTCTGCTTTTACGAAAAGCGGTAAGAAGTGGATTGAGAGTCTTTAGGGCTTTTCACCGTTGCTCAAACCGCTACGTTCTAAGGTTGGCGGGGCATCAAAGCTCTGCGCCATGTTTTGCGGGATGGGACCGCCTGGGGAATAGCAGTTTATAGTTTACTGTTAATAGTTCACAGTTGATTTTGTAGTAATTGGCTGATAACTTATAGATTTCTTGTGATTTTCTTGGTGGTTTCAAGAAAAAAGCGTAATTTTGGCGGCAGAGTTAAACGTTTAAAAGGAGAAGATTATGGCATTAGAGATAAGAAGCATTCCTGTTTTGACAGGTGAGACCGCTGAACGATTTGTTCGTGAGGCAGAGGAGAATGAGCGTAATCCACAGAGGAGAAAATTAGTCTTTTCTTTTGAGGATATTGATCGTATTATGGAACGTTCACGTAAATATATGAAAGAACATGGAGGAAAAGGACCTTTTGCAAAATAGTTGTGGGGGTTTTCCGTATCCTGTTACAACACAGGGTGAGTTGGAAAGTTTTAGTTGCGGAGATAAGGACTTGGATGATTTCTTTCATCAAGACGCATTCCTTTATGCAGAGCAGCTGTTGGGAAAAACTTATTATTTTTCCACAACAGGATATGACAAGAAGATTGTTTGTGCTTTTACGTTAGCAAATGATAGTATCAAGGCTGCTTTGATTCCGAATACTTCAAGAAATCGAATACAGAGGAAGATTCCGAATTCAAAGAGAACAAGGAGTTATCCTGCAGTATTGATTGGAAGACTTGGTGTGGCAAAGGAGTTTCAAGGAACAGTTTTGTCTGTTGGTTCACAAGTGATTGAATACATAGCGTCGTGGTTTGTTCATCCTGACAATAAGACAGGTTGCCGCTTCATTGTTGTTGATGCTTATAATAAGGAGAATGTGCTTCATTTTTATGAAAAGAATGGCTTCAAATTCTTGTACTCTACTGAGAGTTTGGAGAAAGAGGCGAATCATATTCCTGAAGATGAACACTTAGAGTCAAGGATGATGTATCTTGATCTGTTGGGATATATAAGATAAAAAACTAATTTGGAAAACACAAAAGAATTAGAATTTAATTTTTAATTATATACTTTAAGATGGGCAGGGCTTTGAATAAAAGATCTGCTCATCCTGTTGGCTTATTTGCTTTTTAAATAAGGTAATGGACTGATTAACACGGATGATGGTACTGATTAGCAGATACTACCATCCATTTATAATATTTAATTTATGAATTCAGAGAGTAAAAGTAAATTCAATCTTTGGCTGTCTGAACATCCGGAATCGTTTCTTTCCAGTGATGAGGCCCGAATGTTTGACTTGGTCAATACCCTTTATGAAACGGAGGGAAGTGTTTGTATCGATGAAATATTCAGTGGATTTACCAAAAGTCATCCTGCTTATAACAAGGAGGAGGCGATGAGATTGAGTGATGAGTGGGAGGACCAGATCTCGCTTATCCTGAGATTCCTGGATTGGAAGAAACAAATCAAAAAATAACAAATTTAAAAGAGAGTAACGGAATTATGTGTGGAATAGTTGGATATATTGGTCAGAATGATGCTTATCCTGTCCTCATCGAGGGCTTGAAGAAGCTGGAATATCGTGGATATGACAGCGCTGGTGTGGCATTGATTAATAGTCAGAATCAACTGAATATTTACAAGACAAAGGGTAAGGTGAGCAATCTGGAGGCGATGGCTGCCGACAAGGATTGTAGCGGCTGTATCGGTATCGCTCATACCCGTTGGGCTACCCATGGTGAGCCTTCTGCTACCAATGCGCATCCTCATGTGAGCATGAGTGGTGTATCTGGAAGATGGTCAGATTGCTGACATCAGGGTAGGTGAGGAGTTGAATATCATCAACCTGGAGCATTCTGCCTGTCATTACGATATCAAGACCGTGAATCTGGACATCAGCAAACTGAGCAAGGGAGGTTTTGATCACTTTATGCTGAAGGAGATTTATGACCAGCCTAACTGTCTGAAGGATTGTATGAGTGGTCGCCTCTTTGCTGATAAGGAACATCCTGAGAACAACCGCATCGTTCTTTCTGCGCTTCGTGATTATCGTGACCGACTGGTTCAGGCGAAGCATATCATCATCGTGGCGTGTGGTACCAGTTGGCATGCCGGACTGATTGGTAAGCAGCTGATTGAGAAGATGTGTCGCAAGAGAGTGGAGGTGGCGTATGCCAGTGAGTTCCGCTATGGCGACCCTGTGATTGAGCCGGAGGATGTGGTGATTGCAATCAGCCAGAGTGGTGAGACGGCAGATACCTTGGCGGCGATTAAGCTGGCGAAGGAGAAGGGTGCGCTTATATTCGGTATCGTGAATGGTGTGGGTTCTTCCATCGCACGAGAAACGGATACGGGTATCTATATCCATGTGGGTCCGGAGATTGGCGTGGCTAGTACGAAGGCTTTCACCGGGCAGGTGACGGTTCTTACGCTTCTTGCTTTGGCTTTGGGGCATGAGTTGGGAACCCTAAACAATGCTGACTACTATCAGATGATAGAGGAGCTTTCTGAGATTCCGCAGAAAATGGAGAAGGTATTGGAGCAGGCTCCGATAATCAAGGATATCTCCCGAATGTTTACCTATGCGCACAACTTCCTGTATCTGGGTCGTGGTGTGAACTATCCTGTGGCGATGGAAGGTGCCTTGAAGCTGAAGGAAATCAGTTATATCCATGCCGAGGGCTATCCTGCTGCCGAAATGAAGCATGGTCCTATCGCTCTGGTAGATCAGGATATGCCAATCGTTTTCCTTGCTACGCATCATCAGTTGTATGAAAAGATTATCTCGAACATGCAGGAGGTAAAGTCGAGAAACGGCCGCATCCTTGCCGTGGTGACTGAGGGTGACCAGCAGGTGAAGAAGATTGCGGATAATGTACTGGAGATTCCAAGAACCCTGAATGCGTTGGTTCCGCTGCTGAGCGTAGTTCCGCTGCAGCTGCTTGCTTACTATGTGGCTGTGGATAAGGGACTGGATGTGGATATGCCGAGAAATCTGGCGAAGAGCGTGACAGTGGAATAAGGGATGTAACCGCCCTCCGGTGTTCAGAACCGCTACGCTCTAAGGTTGGCGGGGCAGCAAAGCCCTCGCCTTGTTGTGCGGGATGGGACCGCCTGGGGTAAGGTGGGGGATAGGCTGGGTATTGCCTTGCAGTAAGGCATGGTGGCAACGGATGGTGATAGAACTGGGGTTGTCAAGTGGTTACCTCATGGCTGGCTTTCTTTTCCCAGCCAAGTTTATCGCAGAAAGAATCTTCGGATAGTCTTGTAAGCCCAATGAATGGGCGCAAAGGTAATGAGAATTTTTCAAAGTGCTAAAGAATATAAAAAGGGAATTGTATGGAAAAGAATAGTCAAACAAAATCAGTCTTCACGATTAGCGGTAGGCATAGATTTGTAGCTTGTGTCATTGTTGTAATACTTGTATCCTGTGCAGCATTTGCTTATCTTGCTTCTTGCTATAAGCAAGCACAAGATGATATTGTAGCTCTGCAAAAGAAGGATGCTTTGATGTTTGAGCAGGTCTTAAACAGCAGCAAGAATGTGAAGAGTAAGAGTTCTGAGAATATAGACCAGCTTCAAACTTTGCTTGATAAGCATCAAGAGCGTCAAGAGGCTCTTTTGCATTTGGAATACAATAAGCTACAGGCGGATTTCAATGTACTTATGTTTGCTGCGAGCTGCTTAATGATCATTTTCTTGGTGTTCTCGTTATATTCTATCTTCAAGACCGATGAAATGCTCAATAAGGCTGAAACTGAGGCAAAAGGCATTCATAAGTTATTGGATGAGGCAAAACAGACTACTGAGACTATAACCACTCAGTGTCAAATTATGATGGCGCAACAAAAGGGGCATGCGGTGAGACCACCATCACCAGTTCCTCCTCTTGCGCCTCAAACGGATGAAGTACATTCTAATGATATGGGAGGGGAAAGAGATGATAACTGATGTTAGAAGAGCTGTTGCCGTAGCTTCTTATGTAATGGTGACAAACAGGGTGGCTTCAAGTGTGTTTGATTTTGCAAATGGTGGTTATCATCCGATGAGTGTTTCGCATACTGGCAATTTTTTGTCAGTATATGATTATCAGAGGAGTAATTATCTTTCTGGTTATCTCCCTAACCTCTTTGATTACTCTACTGCCTCTTATGTAAACATGATGATGTCTGGCAATACCATCAATGGCTTTGACTATCATACCGCCACCTATTTCTCTGTTACGGTAAATGCCGGTAATGTAACCATCTTCGATTACCAGATGGCGCAGTATTATATGTATTCGGTGAATTGAAATGGAGTTTCTGTATAATTATTAACAATGAAAGTTGATATGGATGCATTTGATGAAATATTGAATAAACTGCCATCTGATATAGGTGGTTCTACTGCGGATATATAAATATATATAGGTATGTTGCTGGTCGCACGTTAGAAGACTGTTTGTCTCGGCGAGTCGTGACCACAAGGATACCTTGGCACAGGCATTCATAGACTTGATCGGTATATTATATAAGGTCGAAGTTGAAAATCAAGTATTGGGTCGCACAGAAAAAGAGATAGTCAAGCATCGAGGTGAGGAATCCCTACCAGTTTTACACGACCTCTATCTGCAAGCGACGGCACTGTTGAAACAGTTTGAGAAAAACGAGATTAAGCTCTCTGCTAAGTTGCAACAAGCCTTGACATATCTGACCAAGCATTGGGAAGAGCTGATGGTATATACGAAGATAGGCAGCGTCTTGATAGACAACAACTGTTGTGAACGCGCAGTCCGCCCATTCACAAATCTCCGAAAGAACTTCGGTGGATTTAGCAGTGAGCAGGGTGCCAGAGTCACAGCGACCTTCCTTACTTTCGTTGAAACCTGCAAGCTAATGGCAACGGCTCCACTGGATTTCTTCAGGGGATTCTTTGACATGATTGTAGCTGGAAGAAGGGATTATGCCTTGATGACAGAGGCACTTTTAGTTAAACCTGTTTAAAAATCAGAAAAGTCCAATTTCTTAAAATACTCTGTATCCCCAGTAAACACTGGGGATGGAGTTGTATTGTCATAGGGGTTGGATGCTTACCTAACTGCTGAAAATCAGTAGTTACGTTCTAACGGTGATTTACGCTTGATTTAAAGATTGCTAAAAAATATGATACTTCCTTGGAAATAATTAGATTTTATCGTATATTTGCAGAAATATAAATAAGGTATGACAGCAAAAGAAGATAAGGAAAAAGAAAAGACTCGCAGAGAAAATCTGAGCAAGTTTATATATCAGCTTGCTAACACCTGCTTTACTGCAATGGTAGTTGTTGCTGCAGTTGGTCTTGTGCTAGGTGTAGAGGACGCTAAACCCTATGCTTTGTTACTTGGCGTTGGATTATTTTCTACAATCTTCTTGGCGTTGTTTGCTGATAACATTTTAAAAAGGAAATAATTATGGAAGGAATGTATATTGTTTTGGGTGGTGTTGGCATCGTTGCATGCTGCCTCTACCTTTGGTCTGCTTTTACGAAAAGCGGAAAGAAGTGGATAGAGAGTTTATAGCTGTATATTATAGCGTAAGTTTTTTTCGAAAACCTACCTTCAATGGTCTTTACGCCCCCTTCGGTTCCCCCGTTAGCGGGGGGACAGAAACCTCAGGGAAGAAGAGGAAAACCGCCCTACAGTGCTGAATTTTCTACCTCTCCGTCTCTCCTGCAAGGAGAGCTCCACCTCTAACCAAGCCTTCCTCCTCAGAAGGAAGGATGTAACCGCCCTCCGGTGCTCAGAACCGCTTCGCTCTAAGGTTGGCGGACCATCAAAGGTCTTCGCCATGTTATGCGGGATGGGACCGCCTGGGGGGACTTTAAAAGGTAAAAAGGTAAAAAAGTAAAAAGGTAAAAGAAATCTGCGTCATCTGCGAAATCTGCTGAATAATCATGTCAGAGCAAAATGAGAATAGGAGAGACTATTTTTGTGTAATTTGCTGATAACTTGCAGATTTCTTTTGGTTTTCTTGGTGGTTTCGAGAAAAAAGCGTATTTTTGCGGTAACAAACATAAAATGCAAAAATATGAAAGATAATATATATGATATAAAAATGGTGGCTCGTTATATTGCTTTATCTTTGTTGACGAAGCAGATGACGGTTAGCCCTTTGAAACTCCAAAAGTTGCTTTATTATGCGCAAGCTTGGAGTATGGTGTTCTTTGGTCGCCAAAGACAACTGTTTGCAGATGTTCCGCAAGCATGGGTAAATGGTCCGGTTTACCCTACTATATATAATATGTGGAAGAATAGAAACATGTGTGAGCATCTTACACCAGCAGATTTTGAAACAACTGAGGATGTTATAGATGAAGCTCTCGGCGAGGTTACTAAGCAATTAGGGCTTGGCGATGATGAAATCCAATTGTTGGAACAAATAGTACTGAAATATGGTAGCAAATCACAGAATTACCTCATATTCTTGACTCACTCTGAATTGCCTTGGTGTGAGAAACGCGAGGGGCTGAAACCTTATGAACGCTCGGTAAATCCTCTGTCATTGGACACGATGTATAGCTATTATGCTGAGCGTCATGCCAAGAATGTAGAACGCAGAAAAGGTACGGTAACGGCATGAGTATAGAGATTTTTGATGATGACATCGAACAGTTGCGAGATGATTTATCTGTAGAACCTTGGAATGTCATCAGTAATGATGACGTCAGGAATTCTTGTCTGTTACCGATTCGCATCAGCTATGAATTTGTTGATATGGGAGATACAGAATATGGTTTTAATCAGGATTTCTCTGAAAAAGATACCTTTGAGTACTTTGACTGCATGAAATATATTTCTGGTCGAACCATTGATGAACTTTTGATGGATGATGGCTTTCGCTTACGTAGGCATTCTGCTTTACACAAGCCTTTGAAGTCGGCTTTGGATAAATTGGAACTTGGTATAACCGAAGGACAGCCAATCATCTTTCATTTTGGACTATATACGGATAAGACGCAAATGGCTTCAAGAGAAAGTGGTGTTCGTTCGCCTAGAATATACTTTATGCAAGGGTTGTATGGTGTAATTTATCCGCTCTTCTTCGACCCTTATCATGAAATTACAAAATAGATTAAAATCCTACACGGATAGAAAGCGGATATACACTTTAATTGCCAATATTAGGAAAACACAAAAGGATTAGATTTAAAATTTTAATTATATACGATAAGATGGGCTGAGCTTTGAATAAAAGCTCGGCTCATCTTGTTAGCTATTGTCTTTTCATATAATTTCTTTTGATGAAGAAAATCAAGCTTTATGACTACCAGCAGAGGATGCTGGAGGATATCATCAACGTGCTGACCATTATGATAGATTTTGCTTTCATCAGAAAATATCCGATTGTGAATTACAATGGATACTCCTCGAAAGCGTAGAGTACAGTGCTCAAATAACGCTCGCCGGTATCTGGCAAGAGGGCTACAATCTTCTTGCCCTTGTTCTCTGGACGCTTCGCAATTTTGGTGGCTGCAAAGGCGGCGGCACCTGATGAGATTCCTACCAAGAGGCCCTCGGTCTGAGCCAGGTCACGACCTGCCTTGATGGCATCATCGTTCTGAATGTCCAATACTTCATCGATATATTCTGAAGAGTAAGTCTCTGGAATGAAACCGGCACCGATGCCCTGAATCTTGTGAGGACCGCTCTGTCCGCCGTTCAATACAGGCGATGTGGCTGGTTCTACGGCAATCACCTTCACGTTAGGATTCTGCTCCTTCAAGTACTTGGCGATACCCGAAATGGTTCCACCGGTTCCTACACCGGCTACGAAGATATCAATCTCGCCATCGGTATCAGCCCAGATTTCTGGTCCGGTTGTGGCATAGTGCTTGGCAGGATTGGATGGGTTGGTAAACTGTCCCAGAATCACGGAACCCGGAATGGAATCGCGGAGTTCCTCGGCAGCCTTGATGGCGCCAGGCATTCCGTCCTTACCGCTGGTCAATCTCACTTCTGCGCCGTAAGCCTTCACCAGGTTTCTGCGCTCCACACTCATGGTTTCTGGCATGGTGAGGATGAGGTGATAGCCCTTTACGGCTGATACCAGAGCCAAACCTACACCCGTGTTACCGCTGGTTGGTTCGATGATGGTGGCACCTGGTTTCAGGATGCCCTTCTGCTCAGCGTCTTCGATCATCGCGAGGGCGATACGATCCTTTACGCTTCCGCCAGGATTGAAGAATTCTACCTTGGCAATTACAGGAGTCTCCAAACCTTTGGATGCTGAATACTTACCCAATTCTACCAATGGGGTCTTACCGATTAAATCAGTAATCTGCTTATATATCTTTGCCATAACTGTACTCTAATTTAAATCATTGATAATTAATCACTAATAATTAATCACTATTCACTACTCACTACTTTACGTAGGTAAATGCCTCATCGAGAGCCTCAATCAGGTCATCGATGTTCTCGATACCGATGCTCAGGCGAACGGTAGAAGGATAGATGTGCTGCTCCTCCAACTCCTCTGGGCTCAACTGAGAGTGGGTGGTTGTTGCTGGGTGAATAACCAGTGACTTCACGTCGGCTACGTTAGCCAGCAATGAGAAGATGCGCAGGTGGTCGATGAACTCCCATGCCTCTTTCTCGCCGCCCTTGATATCGAAGGTGAAGATAGAACCACCGCCGTTAGGGAAGAGTTTCTTGTAAAGCTCGTGGTCTGGATGAGAAGGAACGGCTGGGTGATTAACCTTAGCCACCTTAGGATTATTCTCCAGATACTCTACTACCTTCAATGCATTCTGAACGTGACGCTCTACACGGAGGCTCAATGTCTCCAAGCCCTGAAGAAGAATCCAGGCATTGAATGGGGAGATGGTTGCACCGGTATCACGAAGGATGACCGCACGGATTCGGGTTACGAAGGCTGCTGCTCCGGCTACATCTGCGAATACGGCACCATGATAAGATGGGTCTGGCTTAGCGAGAGTAGGGAACTTGTCGGCATTTGCCTTCCAGTCGAACTTACCGCCATCTACGATGACACCACCGAGAGATGAACCATGACCGCCGATGAACTTGGTAGCAGAGTGAACCACGATATCTGCTCCGTGCTCGATAGGACGGATGAGGTATGGGGTGCCGAAGGTGTTATCGATAATCAATGGGATGTTGTGGCGATGAGCAATCTCAGCCAACTTATCGATATCGGTTACATCTGAGTTAGGATTTCCGAAGGTCTCTGCATAGAGAGCCTTGGTATTGTTCTGGATGGCAGCCTCTACCTGCTCGAAGTTGCGAGGATCCACGATGGTGTAGCTGACACCCTGTGTGGATAATGTATGAGTGATGAGGTTATAAGTACCACCGTAGATGTTGTCGGCAGCTACGATGTGGTCGCCATTCTGAAGGATGTTCTGCAGAGCGTAGGTAACGGCGGCAGCACCAGAAGCGACAGCCAAACCTGCTACACCACCCTCGAGGGCAGCCACACGGTCTTCGAATACACCCTGAGTAGAGTTGGTCAAGCGACCATAGATGTTACCTGCGTCACGGAGTCCGAATCTATCGGCAGCGTGCTGAGAGTTGCGGAACACGTAACTTGTGGTCTGGTAGATAGGCACCGCACGAGCGTCGGTAGCTGGATCTGGATTTTCCTGACCTACATGCAACTGAAGTGTCTCAAAGCGAAGTTTCTTTTCTGTACTCATAATCTATGTCCTTTCTTTAATTTTACGTTAATATTCAATCTTATTCATTTATATAAATTTGTCGCCCAGAAATCAGATTGATGTTCTCTCTCTGAAAGACATTCTTCTGAAAGACATTCTGATGTCCTTCTGAAAGACATTCTGATGTCCTTCTGAAAGTCATCATGCTGTTTGTTCTGATTGACGCTGCAAAGGTACGGCGATTTTCTGGATTCTGAAATAGCATATGAGTAGTATTCCTGCTACCACGTTTGTGGTATTCGAGTGTTTTTTAGCTGCTTTGATGGGTTTACACCTTATTATATATAGGAGCAATTTTTATTATATATAGGATTTTTGAGTCTGTATCCCATCCCAAACTAGTCTTTCAGGCAGCCGATAGGTACCACATATACTCCGTCTTCTCTGCGATAAGCATAGTCGCCGACAGCGGTAAGTACCATCATGAAAGATGGAGCTTTCATCTTGGTCGTGTCTATCTTGTCAGCAAGAGCAGTTAGCGTAGAGACTCCTTTTTCGATGGCTTGTGCACCACCCAGCTTGATTTCGATGAGGCCGTATGAGCCGTTGCGGAGATGGATAACTGCATCACATTCCAAACCGTTCTTGTCGCGGTAATGATATACGTTGCCGTCGATGGCATCAGCATATACACGAAGATCACGGACGCATAGGGTCTCGAAAAGCAAACCGAAAGTCTCCAAGTCGTTGATGAGATCATCAGGACCTAGACCTAAAGCAGCCACCGCAATGGATGGATCAACGAAATATCGGGTTTCAGCCGAACGGATGGCAGTCTTGCTGCGAAGGTTCGGATTCCAGGCAGGCATGTCCTCTATGACGAAGATTTTTTTGAGTGCACCGATGTAACTCTGTACAGTCTTGTCTGCCAGTGTCTCATCATCGTTTTCCATCATGTCTTGTCTTATGGCTCCGATACTTACTTGGCCACCTTGTGAACGGGCGTATGAACGCAGAAGCAACTTAGTTCGTTCGCTGTTTCTGTTGATTTCATCCACTCTTGAAATATCACTCTTTACCACCGCATCATAATAGTCGTATGCCTGTCGCAAAGCGGCTCTTGGGTTCTTGGTAGTGGCACTAGGCCATCCACCTCTGCATCCGAGATAGGCGATGTTTTCCAGTTTCAATTTGTTGAAACCTTCCAGGTTTGCATTTCCCTTGAACAGTTCGCTGATGCTAACTTCTCCTGTAGATTCTCCCGATTCCCATAATGACATAGGTCGCATGGTAATCCAGGCGAAACGTCCTGTACCCGTGTGATGTATTTTTTCGGAAGATGCAGGCACGGCAGATCCTGTGAGGATAAACAAGCCTTCCTCACCCTGGTGGTCCACTTCAAATCGGATGGCATCCCAGATTTGCGGTATGATTTGCCATTCGTCAATGAGTCGTGGCTTTTCTCCTTTCAGGAGCATTTTTATCTTTAAATTTGCCATTTCCAGATAGTTGTTTTGGTTGTCTGGATCTGCCATATATAGCACGCTTTTGGCCTTTTGTTCTGCTGTGGTAGTTTTTCCACACCATTTTGGCCCTTCTATCAATACTGCTCCAACTTCTTCGAGTCTGTATTCCAATAGTTTATCTGCAATTCTTTTTTTGTATTCTTTCATATTGAATCTCTTTTGTTTCGGCTGCAAATATACGATAAAATCTTAGAATTACCAAATTTGGCGGCATATTTTTACTTAATTTGGCTGCGATTCGTTACCCAATTTGGCTGTGATTCGTTACCTAATTTGGCTGCGATTTTCGAAATCTGTTACCCAACTTGGCTGTATTCAACTCCCGAATTTGGCCGAATATTTTTCCCGAATTTGGCCATTTTAAATTCCCGAATTTGGCAGAATAAAAAACTGTCCTCATCTGAATGGGTGTTTCAGATGGGGACAGTTTCAGTTATGTTTTGCTACATTACAGCTATATTTCTGCTACATTGCAGCTATGTTACAATCTGAATCCTAAGCCGATGGTCATCGGGTAGCACTCGGGAGCCTTGGTCTTGTTGAGCAGCGGGGTTACTCCGGCACGGGCGTAGAGCATTACTCCTGAGTAGCCGGCACGGGCCTCGAGGTTCAAGCCGATAGGGTTGAGGTTGATATCGCCCGTTTCGGTATGCTTGTGCTTTCCGATGAAGTAGCGGGAATGTTCGTGCCAGCGGTATTCTACCGATGGACCTAACGCCAGGAATGCATCATGGCATCCTATGCGCTTCTGCCACTCCAGCATGATAGGCAGGCGGAGCACATTGTAGCTGATATAGCTTTTCTTTAGCGTTTCGCCTTCTATTGGAGTCATTGCTGATACCCCGTTTTCGGTACTTAATACATAATTGTCCTTGAAATGGTGGTGTACCTGTCCGATGGAGAGAGAGGAGGTGAGCGCCATTTCGTTGGAAAGGCGGAAGCAGAGACTGGTGAGGGTGATGCCCCATTCCCACGACTTGGAGTCGCGACTGTGCATCTCGTTGTTGCCTCCCATGCTTCCCCTGCTGCCTGGCAACTGGCTGCAGCCGAAGAAGAAGGTTGGATAATGACTCTCCAGACTGCGCTTGCGCTTGCTCAAAGTCTGAGGGATGAAAGGCGAGGTGACAAATACCTTTTCTACTTCCTGACCATCTACGAATTGGGTTTCGGAAATCTTGGTCATCTCGTTGCCGTTCATCTTATATATCTTCACAGAAGTCTGTTCACCATCCTGCTTGATGACGATGTTCTGGTCGTTCACTCTGATTGTGGTGTCGTTAGCCTCTACCGAGGCTGGTGCACTGTTGCTGTTGGTTTCAGCAAGGGCGAAGGCTGGCATCATGGCAGCCATCATCATTACGTTTTTGATATTCATAATACTATATTTTATGTTGTTTCTTATTCTTATTGAGAAGATTCCTGTAGGAAGATGTTGTTTCTATCTTCTGGAATAGCAGAGTTGCATGATGTCTTCGGGCGACAGATTGCCTTCGATATAAATCACGGTTCCCTTGCTTTTACTCGGATTGCTGAAGAGGATAAAGCGGTTGTTGCCATTGCTCAAGGGGGCCATCATGTAATAGCCGCTCACCATCTTGCCATTTTCCACCACCTCTCTGATCTTTTTCGCAGCCTTGCGGTCGGACTTCAGATAGTTGGCTATTTCCGTGGCATGGTTCTTATATACCAGGCTCTTGTATATCTTGAGCCTGTAACCTTTGAGTTGCGCATTCTGCATCGTAACCATCTTGCATCCCTTGGCGTGTCCGAAGCGTTGGAATATGCTTTTTACGTACAGCCCCTCCTGGGCATTAGCCGAAATCGAGGCTACCACGATAAGAAGCAGTCCGATGAAGAAGCGTTTTATCAAGTTGCATCGTTTCATATTCTATACCTTATTATATATATTATACTTTATAGTTTGATTGATTGTTTCATCTAAAAGATGAATTTATTGTTTCATCATATCCAGGGCACTGAATGGATCTTCGGAATCTGCCGAAACATCATCCAGGGCATCCAGGGCTTCGTGGTGAACGAACTCCTGGTCGGTATAAACCTTTCCATCGATAACCGCATAACATTCAGACTGAGGCTGGGCTATCTTCTGGATGCCCACAATCAGAAATGCGATGATAGCGGCGGCTGCCACAGAAGTGCCGAAATATTTGAGCCATCTGCTGCGAGAAGCTTCCTTCTTTGGGATTTCTTCCTTCTCGCTATCTTTTTTTTCGAAATCCTCCTCCTTCTCTTCTTCTCCTTTTAGAATTTGAGAAAGATTCATCTGTTCGAATCCTATATAGCTGAAGAGGGCGCGGTAGGATTCCCATTCTTCCGGAATATCATTGGCATGCTCTTCGAAATATTTTCTGAGCGTTGCCTCTTCCTCATTGGAAGTGGCACCATCCATATACTTGTCGAGCAAGTCCTGTATCGTCTTGAATTCATTGATACCCTTGAATTCATCGATTCTTTTTATTTCATCGTTCATATTCTTTCCTCCTTTTTTATTTTGTTCTGTTTTGTTTCACGATATTCATATAGGTCTCTCTGATTTTGAGTCGGGCTCGGGAGAGATTCTTTCGGAGATTATCGGCAGTGCATCCCGTTATCTGCATGATTTCATCGGCAGTATAGCCTTCTATCTCCTTCATGCGGAATATCTGCTGCTGCAAGGGCGGGAGCTGTGCCACTATCTGCTTGATGAGGTTTACCTCGTCCCGTTGCTCTGCCCGCCGGTCTTCTATGGGTACTTCCATTATCTTGTCGGTGGTGAAGTTCCGCTCCTCATGCCTGCACTGGTCATAAAACTTGTTGCGCATGATGGTGATGGCGAGCGCCTTGAGGTTATCTTCTGCCTGGATATTCTGGCGCATGTCCCACAGCCTGAGCATGACTTCCTGCACGAGGTCTTCTGCATTGTCGTCACTCTCAGTCAACCTTAGCGCATACGTTTTCAGGTCGCTGCGCATCGGTAGGATGATATGGTTGAATTCTTCTGTTCTCATAACCTTTACACTCTATAGACGTATGAAATTGAAAAATCGGACATATAAGAAGAGATTTTTTTCAAATAATGCTTTCTTTTTTCAAAGAAAAATGTTATTTTTGCAGTCATAAACATAAAATTTAGCAATCGAAAACATTAAAAAACTGAATGGCTTATGGCATCTGTAGTTTCTATTATTCCCATCGTGTTGCTGTTCATCCTGATGCTCGGCTTCAAGATGGCAGGTCATAAAAGCGCCTTGCTGACGCTCGTAATTACCGTGCTGCTTGCTCTCTTCGCTGCTTCGCCGCTAGGCATGATTGCTCCGGAACATTCGGAGGATAGCGTGATCGCCCTGACGGGATGGGCGGTGGTGGAAGGCATCCTGAAGGCGGTATTCCCGATTCTCATCATCATCCTGATGGCTATCTACAGCTATAATATCCTCGTGGAAAGCAAGCAGATAGAGGTGATCAAGAGGCAGTTTACATCGATTACCGATGATAAGGGACTGCTCGTGCTGCTCCTCGTATGGGGATTCGGCGGACTGCTCGAAGGTATGGCGGGCTTCGGAACGGCGGTGGCGATACCTGCTGCCATCCTCATCGGACTCGGCTTCAAACCGATGTTCTCGGCTCTGGTTTCCTTGATCGGTAATACCGTGGCTACGGGATTTGGTGCCGTGGGTGTACCGGTTACTACGCTCTGTAACGAGGTGGCGGAAAGCGGATCGGCTTCGGCGGCACAGATTTGCGAGACTTCGGCCTTCGCCATTATCCAGCTGGCACCTCTCTTTATCATCCTGCCTTTCATTATCCTGACGCTTACCGATAAGCACAATCTTATCAAGAATCTCATCATCGCCCTCTGGGTGGGAGTGATTTCCGTGGTAGTGCAGTTTGTCTGCGGCTATTATCTCGGTTCCGAGACTCCAGCCATCATCGGTTCGCTGGCAGCCATTATCGCCATCATCGCATACGCCAAGGTATTTGCCAGAAAGAGCAAGGTGCAGGATAAGGAAACCTTTACGCTTGCCGAAAGCCTGAAGGCATGGAGCGTTTACCTTTTTATATTGATATTCATCCTGGTTTCCGGAGCACTCTGTCCTCCAGTCAATGCTTTCCTCAAGAGTCATCTGGTGAGTGCGGTTCATCTGCCAGTGCTCGACAGCACCTTTAAGTTTGGTTGGATATCCAATGCGGGTCTGATGCTCTTCCTGGGTGCTACGATTGGTGGATTGATTCAGGGATTGAGCCTTAAGAGATTGATGGTGATTCTTGCCCGTACCACGGTGAATCTGCGAAAGACGGTGGTGACCATCTGTTCGCTGATAGCCCTGGCAAGTGTGATGAACTATTCGGGAATGATTACTGCCATCGCCTCCGGACTGGTGGCAGTAACGGGAGATTTCTATCCTCTGGTTGCGCCGATGATTGGTGCCATCGGAACCTTCGTAACGGGGTCTGATACCTCTTCGAATATCCTCTTTGCCAAGCTCCAGGCTCATGTTGCCAATCAGTTGGGCATGACGGGACAGAGCACTTTCTTCGGTATGGAGGGCGGTCTGGAAAACTGGCTGGTTGCTGCCAACACTACGGGAGCCACGGGTGGCAAGATGATCAGTCCGCAGAGTATCGCCATCGCGACTGCAGCCTGCGATATGGAGGGAAAGGATGGAGAGATTCTCCGTTCGGCCATCCCATACGCCCTGCTTTATATCGTATTGGGCGGACTGATGGTTTACTTCGGTTGCTGATCTTCTTTTCTTATATAAAAAACTGTCCTCATCTGTTATCTCAGATGGGGACAGTTTCAGTTTTATAAATCGACATTAAATCTTTTAAGCATGCCTTTTCTCGTAAGCCAGGCTGTGGTCGTGCTGGTCGATATCATGCTTCGACTTGCTCTTTACCACGAGCCATACACCAGAGAATACGAGGATGGCAGCAATCGCCTGCATACTCTTGAATACGGCGAGACCCACGATAACACTCACGGTAACCGATACCAGCGGCTGCACATAATTATATACACTTACCACGGTAGGGCGCAACGTCTTCTGACCAATCATCATGCAGATGTAACCCAGATAGGTGCCGAAGAGAACCACGTAGCCCGTTTCCCACCAGGTGCTCATCGGAACATGGGCAAAGTCGATGCTCACCACGTGGCTGATGGTGAAAGGCCATATCAGAACCGTTGCCCAGAGGAACATCCACTTGTTGATGGTGAAGAGCGAATACTTAGACAGCAGGTTCTTGAAGAGCGACAGGTAGAGGGCGAAAGAAAGCTGCGCCGACATACAGAGCAGGTCACCCCAGATGTTTCCCACTTTGGCATTGCCTGCTGTGGCACTTGTCGTGATGATGATGACAGCACCAGCACATCCCATCAGCACGCCGAGCGCCTTCTTCCAGGTGATAGGCTCCTTCAATATCAGGAAGGAGAGAATCATGGCGAAGATAGGCATCGAGGTGGTCATAATGCTGGAATTGCTAGGCGAGGTCATGTTCAGACCGATGGTGTAAGAACACTGGTTGAACACGAGGGCGAAGAGCCCGGCAGCAGCAAACTTGAAGATGTCTTTTACTGGAACATGCTCTTTCTTGGTGAAGAGCGAGGTAAGCCAGAAGAGGATGGCACCACCCAATACACGGAAGCTCACCAGGTCGATGCCGTCGATGCCGTGAAGCATGGCATCCTTGCCTACGGGAGCCATCAGTCCCCAGAATGTGCCGGAACAGAAGAGGCACAGGTGGGCGATAAGAGGTCGTTTGTTATCCATTTTTTCCTTATTTCTATTTAAATCTTCCTATTTTTGAATAAAATCGAGTGCAAAGGTACAAAAATTCGAGGAATTTTGCTATATTTGCGGTATATTTTTTGAAACTTAAAGGAGTTAAGAAGTTAAGACAATAGTCTTTTTCCGTTCTTGACTATTAAAGATAGGAGATTATTCTTATGCAGAAATATGTTGATTATATCAAACAGATAGAGATTGAATCTCTCTGGAGCGGTACCAAACATATTCTTTGGAACCTCGACCGCCGTGTCAATATCCTGAGTGGTGTAAACGGCGTGGGCAAGAGTACTATATTAAATAAGGTGGTAAAGGGTCTGGCGGCTGGCGGTGAATTCCCTAGTCACATGATCAAGGGCGTGCATCTGAAGGTGGAGCCGGAGGAGGCAAAGTGGATTCGCTACGATGTAATCCGCTCGGTAGATAGACCATTGATGAATGCCGAGATGATCAACAAGATAGACCTTACCCTGGTTACCGAACTCGACTGGCAGCTCTTCCAGCTGCAGCGCAAGTATCTGGATTATCAGGTGAACATCGGCAACCGCATCATCGCCGTCTTGCAGAGTGGCGAACCGGATGCAGCCTTCAAGGCTCAGAAACTGAGTGAACCGAAGAAGTTGTTCCAGGATATGGTAGATAATCTTTTCAAGGATACCGGCAAGACCATCATTCGTACAGCCAATGAAATCCGCTTCAATCAGATAGGCGAGCAGCTCTCGCCTTATCAGCTCTCGGCTGGTGAGAAGCAGATTCTTGCCATCCTCCTCACCGTGCTGGTGGAGGACAACCAGTCATACGTCCTCTTTATGGATGAGCCGGAAATCAGCCTTCATTTCGAATGGCAGAAGCAGCTCATCGGTCTGGTGCTGCAGCTTAATCCGAATATCCAGATTATCATGACCACCCACAGTCCTGCTGTGGTCATGGATGGATGGACCGATAGGGTGACGGATGTGAATGATATTACGATTTCGTAATGTTGAATGTTAAGTGTTGAATGTTGATTTTTTCAGCTTATGGCTAAACGTTTAACCGATAATATCAATTCCCAGTTCTTCGAGGCAGCCAACAGGATGACCTCGAAGAAGGCTCGGCGCAAGATTGTGGCTTACGTCGAGAGCTATGATGATGTCTTCTTCTGGCGGTCGGTACTGGGAAAGTTTGAGAATGAAAAACGCTATTTTGATATCATGCTGCCTACCCGTAACCAGCATTTAGACCGAGGCAAGAAGGCTGCTATCTCCAGTATGCTGAAGGGAGTAGGTAGGGATATGATAGCCTGTGTAGATGCCGATTACGATTATCTGCGTCAGGGCTCAACCGAGTCTTCCCAGCAGATGTTGGAGAATCCTTACATCTTCCATACCTATGCCTATGCCATTGAAAACTTCCAATGTTATGCCAGAGGATTGCACGAAACCTGTGTGATGGTGACGCTCAACGACCGTCGCATCTTCGATTTCGAGCGTTTTCTTGAGTCCTATTCCCGTACCATCTGGCCCCTCTTTTTATGGCACATGCTGTTTTATGTGCGTCATCGCAAGATGTCGATGCATTTTGATATGGCGGAGTTTGATAAGGTCATCATGTTGCCTTCTGTCCGAATCCAGGATCCTAAATGGGCGATAGATTATTTGGGAAAGAAGGTGCGGGCAAAGCTGTTCCAGCTGGAGCGCCGCTTCAAGAAGTTTAAGGATGAGTTGGATGAAATGGCTCTTTACCTCAACAATCTGGGTGTAAACGAGAGCAATACCTATTTATATATTCAGGGTCATCATCTCTTCGACCTGGTAGTTAGTCCTATCGTCCAGAGCGTCTGTGATGCTTTGCGCAACGATAGGGAGAATGAAATCCGCGACCGTGCCCTCCATTCCGAGCAGGCCCGCACCGAAATGGCATGTTATGAGAATAGTCTGGGCAAGGTGAAGATGATGATGAAGAAGAACACCTTCTACCAGTTCTCTCCCGAATTCCAGAAGATTCAGGCGGATGTGGAAAAGTATTTGGAAAGGTAAAAAAGTAAAAAGTAAAAAAGGCAAAAGGGTAAAAAAGTAAAAAGAGCCTGGCGGGATGTCATCTGCCTGCTTTCTTTTTACCTTTTTACTTTTTTACCTTTAAAATTATACGTATGTCTCCAGGAACTTCAAGGTTCCTTCTATCTTCAATGTCTTGGTGCTGGCAGGAACAACGATGCTTTCGCCGCCCTGGAATGTAATCTCGTTACCTTCGTTGTCGGTAATCTTAGCCTCACCCTTCAAGCCAATCAGAATCACGAAGCTGTCCAATTCTGAATAATCCAGCGTCATTGGCTCATCGAGATCATAAACGGCTGTGGTGAAGTAAGGGCACTGCACCATGCTTACACCCTGGTTCTTGGCAGGAGTGTAGTGCTGGCGATAGTCTGGCAATACGGTGTAGTCAATGCACTCGGCAGCTTCCTTGGTGTGGAGCTGGCGATAGTTGCCATCCTTGTCCTTGCGCTTGAAGTCGTAGATGCGATAGGTAACATCGCTGGTCTGCTGAATCTCGACAACGAAACAGCCTGTTCCGATGGTGTGGATTCTGCCGGCTGGGATAAAGAAGCAGTCACCTTCCTTCACGTTATACTGAGCCAGGGCATCGGTGATGGTATCATTCTCTACCATCTCCTTGTACTGCTCAGGAGTAATCTGCATCTTCAAGCCGTTGTAGAGCTTGGCATCCGGCTCGCATGGCAGTGCATACCACATCTCGGTCTTGCCGCGTTCCTTACCTTGCTTCTTGGCAATTTCATCATTAGGATGCACCTGGATAGAGAGGTCGCGGTTGGCATCGATAAACTTGATGAGCAGTGGAAACTCATTGCCGAAACGCTTGTAGTTCTCTTCTCCGAGGAAGCTTCCCTTCCGTTCTGCAACAACCTCGTTGAGGCTCTTGCCCTGCATCTCGCCATCGGCTACGATGCTTTCATTTCCTGGTACTCCAGAGATTTCCCAGCTTTCTCCCACATTCTCTTGCTTTACGTCGAGATGCTTGAAAGTGATAATCTTACTGCCACCCCAGATGGTGGATTTTAATAGCGGTTGAAATTTTAATGGTTTCATTATTACCTATATTTAGTTTATAAATGTACTCTTCAGTACGGTTTCTTACTCTCCGGTAAGGCTCTTGCTGAACCTATACCTTATTATATATAACGCTTTTTGTGCGAAATATACTTAGTCTAGTAAGCGTATTTCTTACTTCAAATATCAACTTCTCTTTTTTTTTCTAACTCCCCCTCTGGGTATGTTAGTTCTCTCTCCAGAATGCTGGTGTAAAGATAACCAGCACACTGAATATTTCCAGACGACCGATGAGCATCATTAGCGAGCAGAACCATTTTGCCACATCCGGCAGTTCGCTCCACGACATGGTTGGTCCGATTTCCGTACCCAGCGTAGGTCCCACATTACCCACACAACTCAGGGTGATGGTGATGGCATTGGTATTGTCGATGCCCATGGCTATCATCGTGAACGATATCACCAGACAGATGATGAGATAAGTGGTGAGGAAGGCAAGCAGCGTAACACGCTTCTGCATCGGTACGTTCACACCATCAATCTTCAATGGCAGCACGGCGTTAGGATGCAGAATCTGGCGGAATTCATTCTTCACCATTCTTACCAGCATCACACCACGGATACATTTCAAACCTCCACTCGTACTGCCCGAGCAGGCTCCGAAGAACATGCAGGCTGCCAATACCACCCAAGTAACATGAGGCCACACAGCAGCATCGTCGTTAAACAGACCGGTGGTGGTGATGAAAGAAACCACCTGGAAGATAGCACTTCTGAAGGCATGCTCCACATCGTAGTTGCGCATCACCATCAGCTCTACCATGATGAAGGCGCTGAATGCAGCAACCAGGAATGCATAGAACTTAAACTCTGAGTTCTTGAACAGATCCTTGATTTTAAACTTGATGACGGCTGCATAGAGCAGGGTGAAGTTCACACCCGACAGGAAGCAGAAGAAGGTACAGATGTATTCAAGTGCCGGAGAGTGGAAGAACGAGGTACTGCTGTTGTGGGTAGAGAAACCTCCTGTAGCCGTAGTGGTCATCGCATAGTTGAAACTGTCGAAGAGATTCATTCCTGCCACATAATAGGATGCGATGCAGGCGATGGTGAGCACCAGATAGATACTCCAGATCCATTTAGCCGAAGTGGAAAGCCGGGGATGCAGTTTTGTCTTGATAGGTCCTGTTGCCTCGGCAGCAAATACCTTGGTCTGTCCTCCAACAAGCGAAGGCAGCAGGGCGATGGTGAAGAATACGATTCCCAGACCGCCTATCCATTGGGTAAGCGAACGCCAGAACAGCAGCCCGTGAGGAAAACATTCTACATCGTCTAATATCGTTGCTCCCGTTGTCGTAAATCCCGACATGGTTTCGAAGTAGGCATCAGTAAAGTTGTTGATGTATCCACTTATCATGAAGGGGAGGGTTCCGAAGAAACTGAATACAATCCATGAGAGCGTTACCACGAGATAGGCATCACGGCGCGACATCGAGTTATCTGCTCCGTGTCCTCGCCATTTCAGCACCAGTCCGCCTCCGATGGTGGTAAGTGTTGCCACAATGAAGGCAAAGATGTCGTCCTGCTGGTAATAGAAAGCTACCAGCAGACTGACGAAGAGCAGGAATGCCTCGATGAAAAGCAGTTGCCCTAAAATCTTATATATTAATTTGCTGTTTATCATATATGAAGTATTTCTCTATCTCCTTCACGCCTAGATGAAGTATTTCTCTATTTTCTTCATGTTGATGTTGTGGCAGAAAACCATCACCGAGTCGCCCGGTTCTATCTGGGTATTACCCGAAACGAGCATTCCTTCTTCACCGCGAACCAGTCCACCGATGGTTACACCGATAGGCATGCCGAGTTCTTTCACCGGTTTTTGGGTTACCTTTGAACCTTCTTTGGCTATGAATTCAGCCACATCGGCATTAGCGCTCATCAGAAATCTCACGTTCATCACGTCGGCATCGAGCATCATCTGGTAGATGTAGCTGGCGGCAATCATCTTCTTGTTGATGATGGTACCGATATCCAGACTCTCTGCCATGCTCACGTAGTCTACGTTTTCTACGGCAGCTACCGTCTTGCGCACACCCATTCTCTTGGCTGTAAGACAGGCAAGGATGTTGGTTTCTGCGTTACCGGTCAGTGCCACGAAGGCCTGAGTACTGCGTATACCTTCTTCTACAAGTAGCGGAATGTCGCGGCCGTCGCCATGAATAATCAGCGTCTTGTTCTCATCGAGAATATCGTTGAGATATTCGCAGCGTTCCTCGCTCATCTCGATAATCTTACATTCCATATATTCCGGCATCTTCTTCACGGCTCTTACGGCTGTGCGTCCGCCACCCATAATCATCACGTTCTTCACATCCACATAGTGCTCCTTGCCCACAATCTTGCGGATGTAGGGAATGTAGTTGCGGGTGGTCATGAAGTAGGCGAGGTCGTAGAGTTTCAGCTCGTCGTTACCGCCAGGGATGATTGTATCGCTGCCTCGCTTGATAGCTACCACGTGATAAGGGTCGTTAGGACCGCTGATATTCTTGAGCGGTTCGTTCAGTATCTCGCATCCTTCGCGCAGTTTGATGCCGAGCATGACGAGTGCGCCGTCGTGCACATCCCAGCGCTGACGTACCCAACTCATTTTCAGTCCGTTATTGATATCTACGGCTGCGAGCATCTCCGGATAAATCAGTTTGCTGATACCTAATCCTTTGAAGAATTCCTGAGCCTGCTGATCCATATATTCCGGATTATCCACACGGGCCACCGTTCTTTTGGCACCCAGGTTCTTGGCAAGGATGCTAGCTGTGATGTTGGTACTTTCTACCGGAGTAACGGCGATGAAGAGGTCGGCATCTGCAACCCCCGCATCGCGTAAGATGTGAAGACTGGTAGGCTTGCCCAGCATGGTGAGCAGGTCGCAGTCGGAGCCAATGCTTGCCAGGCGCTCTTCGCTTTCATCGATGAGCGTAATCTCTTCATTGCTGCGTGACAGGAGTCTCGCCAGATGAGTACCTATGGCATATGCGCCAGCTATGATTATTTTCATTTCTTAATTGCTTCTTTGATTGATTCTTTATCGAGATGCACGATTTCCCTGAGCTGTGCCACGGTTCCGTGTTCCACAAACTCATCTGGCAATCCCATTCGGGTCATCTTTGGCTGATAGTCATGGTCGTTCATCCATTCCAGTACGGCTGAGCCCATACCGCCCATACGAACGCCGTCTTCGATGGTGATGATGCGGCTGAACTTTTCGCCCACCTCTTTCAGAATGTCTTCATCGAGTGGCTTGAGGAATCGCATATCGTAGTGGGCTATGCTCATTCCGGTTTCGGCTTCAACCTCAGCGATAGCCTGAGCGGCATCGTTTCCGATAGGACCGATGGTAAGAACGGCTACATCGGTGCCGTCTTTCAGCTTTCTGCCGGTACCGGTCTTGATTTCCTCCATCGGGTTGCGCCAGTCTACGAGCACACCCTTGCCTCTCGGATAACGGATAACATAGCTGCCATGACCTGGCAACTGGGCTGAATACATCAGGTTGCGTAACTCATGTTCGTTCATCGGAGATGCGATGGTGAGATGCGGAATCGGACGGAGAGCCGCCATATCGAAGGCACCATGATGGGTAGGTCCGTCTTCACCTACCAGTCCGGCACGGTCAAGACACATGATAACCGGCAGGTTGAGCAGTGCCATGTCGTGGATGATGTTATCGTAGGCACGCTGTGCAAACGAACTGTAGATATTGCAGAAAGGAATCAGTCCGTCTTTCGCCATACCTCCAGAGAAGGTAACGGCATGTCCCTCGGCAATACCGACATCGAAGGTACGGTTTGGCATCGCCTTCATCATGATGTTCATGGAGCATCCTGTAGGCATGGCTGGCGTCACACCTACAATCTTCGGGTTCTTCTGAGCCAGTTCCAGCAGCGTCTCTCCGAAAACATCCTGATATTTAGGAGGCTGGTTGCTGGTATCGGCAATGATTCTCTCACCCGTTTCCGGATCGAACTTGCCTGGCGCGTGCCAGATGGTAGCACTCTTCTCGGCTGGTTCGTAACCCTTTCCCTTGGTGGTATGCAGGTGCAGCAGCTTAGGACCCTTCATGTTCTTAAGCTGTTTGAGTACTCTCGCCACTTCCTTCACGTCATGACCGTCGAAAGGTCCGAAGTAGCGGATATTCATACCCTCGAAGATGTTCTGCTGATGACTCAGTGCCGACTTCAGTGCATTGTTCAGGCGCAGGATGCCCTTCTTGCGGTCTTCGTTGAGATAGCCTTTGGAGTGCAGCCACTGCGATGCCTTGAAACGGAGGCGGTTGTAGGTCTCGTTGGTATCGAGGTTCAGGAGATATTTCTCCATACCGCCCACTGCCCGGTCGATGCTCATATCGTTGTCGTTCAGGATGATGAGCATGTCGTTAGGTGTACTTGATACGTTGTTCAGTCCCTCGAAAGCCAGTCCGCCGCTCATGGCTCCATCGCCAATGACGGCTACCACGTGCCTGTCGGTATCTCCGTTTTCGCGTGCGGCAACGGCCATACCGAGTGCTGCGGAGATGGAATTGCTCGCATGTCCGCAGGCGAAGGTATCATATTCGCTTTCTAAAGGTGTAGGGAATGGACGGATGCCGTGCAACTTGCGGTTGGTGCAGAAGTTTTCGCGGCGTCCTGTTAATATCTTATGTCCGTAGGCCTGGTGTCCCACATCCCATACAATACGGTCGTATGGGGTGTTGTAGATATAATGTAGGGCTACGGTTATTTCAACCACACCAAGAGAGGAGGCAAAATGACCGGGGTTGACGGCAACCTCGTCGATAATGTCTTCTCTTAACTCTTTGCAGACTTGTGGCAGCTGGTCAATGCTCAGCCGTCTCAAATCTTCCGGGTATTTTATACTATTTAATAGACTAAACTTGTTCTTGTCCATGTTTTCTTCGTGAAAATCTTGTGCAAAGATAATGCTTTTTTCCTATATAAAGCACTTTTGAGGCAATATTTTCGCTTTTTCCGATTATTCTTTGTATTTTTGCAAAGGAAATTTCTGAAAAAGGAATGAAATCCGGAATTAGTTATATAACAATAAGCAAATAAATACCTTTATCGTGATGAGAAAAAATGTATTACTTTTGGGAGCTATGATGATGGCTTCCATGTCTCTGATGGCGCAGACCAAGGGTGGCGGCATCAGTCAGTCTGCTCTCCAGCAGATGGAGAAAAACCAGCAGGCAGGTGTAGCCAACAAGGCACTCTTCAATGCGATTGCCAACAACAACATTGATGACCTTGTGAAGAATCATGCCAACGAGGCCCCGGTTGATACTCATTTCAGCATCGAGACTCCTTCGCAGAGCATTCACAACCAGAAGAGTTCGGGCCGTTGCTGGATGTTCAGCGGTTTTAACGTGCTCCGTTCTAACTTTGCTGTCAATGACAAGCAGGGTAGAGTGGTGGAGTTTTCTCAGGATTACCTCTTCTTCTATGATCAGCTGGAGAAGGCTAACCTGATGCTTCAGGGGGTTATCGACCTTGGCAAGAAGAGCATCGAGGATCCTCAGGTGCAGTTCTTCTTCAGGAATCCGCTCAATGATGGTGGTACTTTCTGTGGTGTTGCCGATTTGGCAAGCAAGTATGGCCTCGTACCAATGAGCGCCCAGCCTGAGACTTACTCAAGCAACAATACTTCCAAGATGAGCCGTCTCGTAAGCAGCAAGCTCCGCGAGTATGGTCTGGAACTCCGCAAGATGGTGGCTCAGGGTAAGAAGTCGGCAGCTATCCAGGCTCGCAAGAACGAGATGCTCGGTCAGGTTTATCACATGCTGAGTCTTACTCTCGGCGAACCGGTAAAGGAATTTACCTATGCTTTCCGCGACAAGGATGGCAAGCAGATTGGTGAGGCTAAGAAGTATACTCCTAAGAGTTTCTATGAGGAGACGGTGGGCAAGGACCTCAACGGTACCTTCCTGATGGTGATGAACGATCCACGCCGTCCTTACCACAAGACATACGAGGTAGAGTACGACCGTCATACTTATGATGGTCATAACTGGAAGTATCTGAACCTGCCTATGGAGGAGATTGCCCAGCTCGCCATCGCCTCTCTGAAGGATGGTCATAAGATGTATTCAAGCTATGATGTGGGCAAGCAGCTCGACCGCAAGCGCGGCTATCTGGCACTCGACAACTTCGACTATGGAAGCCTCTTCAATACCTCATTCCCAATGAACAAGGCTGACCGCATTGCTACTTTCGATAGCGGTTCTACTCATGCCATGACGCTGACAGCTGTAGATCTCGATGCCAATGGCAAGCCTGTAAAGTGGAAGGTGGAGAACAGTTGGGGTGCTGACAATGGTTTTGCCGGTTGCTTCATCATGACCAACGATTGGTTCAACGAGTACATGTTCCGCCTGGTAGTAAACAAGAAGTATGCTTCTGAGCAGCTCTTGAAGGAATTCGACCAGAAGCCAACCATGCTGACTCCAGATGATCCTCTGTTCCAGTTGGAAGACTAATTCATCAAGAAATATAGATTTAAACCGTATTTTTCTCGCGAAAAGAGAAGAATACGGTTTATTTTTTGTATTTTTGTACCCGAAATAATGGTAAGAACGTTATTTATATAAAAGTTATATAGATTATGTTAGAGAAAAGTAAGCGTGAGCGCATCATTGCGCTCGTTAATAAAGAGGTGGTTCCTGCCATCGGCTGTACCGAACCGATGGCTGTGGCACTATGTACAGCCAAGGCTGCTACTACATTGGGCAAGCGCCCTGAACGTATTGAAGTTCTTCTGAGTCCTAATATGCTCAAGAATGCGATGGGTGTCGGCATTCCTGGCACGGGTATGATCGGCTTGCCTATCGCCGTATCGCTGGGTGCGCTCATCGGAAAGCCTGAATATCAGCTGGAAGTGTTGAAAGATCTTACTCCCGACAGTCTGGAGCAGGGCAAACAATATATCAAGGATGCGGATATCAACATCAAACTGAAGCAGGGTGATGTGGATAAACTCTATATCGAAATCATCTGTCATGCTGGTGAAGACCAGGCTACGGCAATTATCTCCGGTTCACATACCCATTTTGTGTATGTTGAGCGTAATGGTGAGGTAGTGCTCGATAAGCGTGGCGGTACTGTGGGCGATGAGGCTGATGATGATATCCAGCTCAATTTCCCGATGGTTTACGAGTTTGCAACAACAGCTCCGCTCGATGAGATTTCTTTCATTCTCAAGACCAGAGACTATAATATGAAGGCTGCCGAGTTGAGTATCAAAGGCAACTATGGCCACTGTTTGGGCAAGACGATGGACCGTCCGTTGAGTCATGGTATCTTCGGCGATAATATTTTCTCGCATATCATCTCCCGCACCGCTTCAGCCTGCGATGCCCGTATGGGTGGTGCCATGATTCCGGTGATGAGTAACAGCGGCAGCGGCAACCAGGGCATCTGTGCAACGAATCCTGTGGTGGTTTATGCGCTAGAGAATGAGAATACCGAGGAGGAAATGATCCGTGCCCTGATGCTCAGTCATCTGACTGCCATCTATATCAAGCAGAGCTTAGGCAAGCTTTCAGCTCTTTGCGGTTGTGTGGTAGCCAGTACGGGCAGCAGTTGCGGCATCACCTATCTGATGGGTGGCGATTATACCCGCATCTGCAATTCTGTCAAGAATATGATAGCCAATCTCACCGGTATGATTTGTGACGGAGCGAAACCAAGTTGTGCCCTGAAGATTTCATCAGGTGTCAGCACCGCTCTTCTTTCCGCCCTCCTTTCTATGGAAGGCAAGTGTGTCACCTCTGCCGAGGGTATCGTAGATGATGATGTGGATAAGTGCATCCACAACCTCACGAGCATTGGTGCCGATGCGATGCGAGCTACCGATGATATGGTGCTCGATATCATGACGCATAAATAATATAGCTTTTGATAAGTTATTTAAATAGTCTTAGAAACCTATATTGTTTACCTTTTAAATATAGTTCCGTATGGTTGCCGGCAGCTGCCAGCAATCTTGCTGCCATATGCCGACAATGTTGCTGCCATATGCCAGCAACCTTGCTGGCGGCTGCCGACTATTAGATAGATCTACTTCTTCATGCCGATAGATACGGCTTCTGTAGCTAATTCACATGCTTGCAATGGATTATAACACAAAGCAACAATGAACTTAAAGCATGATGTTTATACTATTACCAATTATTATGATCTTGCGTATCGTTATCATCTTATTCTTAAAATTAAAAGATATTAAAAAACTGGCTTTTTCTTGGAGATAATCGCGGATATGTGTATATTTGCATCATCTGATAATCGCGGATAGGTGTAAAAACTGAGAAATGTTAATCGCGGATAGGTGTATTTTTTCGATAAAATTAATCTAGGATAGGTGTAAATTATGAGAAGAAAAGTATATGAGCAGCTAAAGAAATGGAAAGAAGAACAGAACGGAGAAAGTGCTGTTCTCATCAATGGTGCCCGTCGTGTAGGAAAGAGCTATATCGTAAAGGAATTCGCTCAAAAAGAATACAAGAGTTATATTTTACTTGATTTCAATAAAATAGGAAAGGACATAAAATCCTTGTTCGAAACCTATCTGGATGACTTGGATACGTTCTTTATGTATTTAAGCAGTTTCACCAATACACCTCTATATCCAAGAAATTCGGTTATAATCTTTGATGAGGTGCAATTGTATCCCCGGGCTCGTACAGCTATCAAGTATCTGGTTGAAGATGGTCGTTACGATTATATCGAGACTGGTTCGCTCGTTTCTATCAAAAAGAACGTAGAGAATATCATGATTCCTTCTGAGGAGGAAGAAATATTGATGTATCCTATGGATTTCGAGGAGTTCTTGTGGGCACTGAACAATGAAACCCTGATGCCGCTTATACGAATGAACTTTCAGAAAAGGCATGAGATGGGACAAATGATGCATCGAATGGCAATGGACTATTTCAGACAGTATCTCATTGTTGGAGGAATGCCGCAGGCTGTAGCTAAATTTGTAGAAACCAGAGATTTCAATAAGGTGGATCGTGTGAAACGCCAAATTCTTACTTTATATCGTAATGATATCCAGAAGTATGCGTCAACTTATGTATTTAAAGTTACTCAGATTTTTGATACTATTCCTTCTCAGCTTCAAAAACATGAGAAGAAATTTATGTTGAAGGCACTCACAGAAGGGGCGAGAATGCGAGATTATGAAACGGCATTCTTTTGGCTGTCAGATGCAATGATAGTCAATATGGCCTATAATACGACAGAGCCAAGCATCGGTCTTGGAATGAATACCGATGATACGACATTGAAATGCTATATGGCTGATACGGGGTTGCTCATCAGTCATGCTTTCAATGAAAATACGATAGTGTCTGAAAACTTATATAACAAGCTTCTGGTAGATAAGCTGGAGTTTAATGGTGGAATGATAGTTGAGAATATTGTTGCTCAGATGTTACGTTCGGCAGGGCATAAGCTGTATTTCTTTTCCAAATATAGTAAGGATGATGCCCAGGAAAGGATGGAACTGGATTTCCTGATAGCCAAAGATACCATAACGTCAAAGCATAATATTTCACCGATAGAAGTGAAGTCAACTAACAGATACACGCTCACTTCTCTCAAAAAGTGCATCGCTAAATATGGTAGCTATCTGGCAGAACCGTATGTTTTGCATACTGCTGATTTGAAAGTAGAGGAGGGAATTACTTATTTGCCATTGTATATGACAGGGTTATTATAAGTGGTTTTAGTTGAATGGAAACGGCTCGCAAGAAATCGAAACTTCTTGCGAGCCGTTTTATTATTGTGATGCAAGTGAATTCTTCACTCTTCACTCTTCTTTCTTCACTCCCAATTATACGAGTGTTGCAACGATTTCCTCACGGGTTCCTGGCAACATATCGATGACTGGAATCTCTGGCATGGTGTAGCAACCTGGCTGCAGACGGAATGAAGCACGAGCCACGTTAACCAAAACCTGAGCGGTGAGGGCTGGGTTGTTGATGCTCATATTGAACTCGAAACGCTGGTTCTGGGTCTTACCAGATACACCCTTGCGAACGAGGTTCACACCATGACCCATATCCTTTACATCATCTACAGATGCTACGGCAAATACGTGGGTCTCATCGTGAGCGAAGTATGGATCTGCCTTGATTTCGGCTGTTACATCCTCAAGCTTGGCACCTTCTTCCAACTCTACATAAACCATACGGCGGTGGATACCCTCACCCAATGGGATGGTTACAGAGAGCGCTTCCTTTACGCCCTTCTTGCTACGAACACAAACTGAGTGACCCATACTCATACCAGGACCGAAGTTGGTATATGTCAAGCCCTTAGGAGCAAGGCTCTCCATCAGAACACGTACGATAGAATCAGAACCTGGGTCCCAACCAGCAGAGATAACGCTTACCTTGCCAGCCTTCTTGCAGTTCTCCATCTGCTTGGTACGGTAGTCGAGGATGCTGGTGTGGATATCGAAACTGTCTACGGTGTTGATACCGAGGGCAACGATCTTCTCTGCATACTCAGGGCAAGAGCGGGTAGGGGTTGCGAGGATAGCAACATCTACATCCTTCAACTTGGTGATGTCATCTACTACTTCATAGTTTGCCAACTCAGCTGGTTTGTCCTTGGCACCCTGACGACGTACAATACCTGCAATCTCAAAGTCAGGAGCTGCTTCGAGTGCCTCAACAGTAAACTTACCGATGTTGCCGTATCCTACTACGGCTGCTCTAAATTTCTTCATTGTCTTATTTCTTTTATTTTGTTGTTTTTATTTCTTTTATTTGTTGCGGTTTAGTCATCCAACGGATATGTTTTCCGCTCTTCATTCTATTTCCGGTTGCAAAAGTATAGCTTTTTCTTGAAATACGTGACGTTTTAATAGAATTTTAACTCATAAAAGTTGCAAAAAGTAGTAAAATCATAGTTTTTAGGTATGAATAAGCGGAGATTTGTAAGGTATCTGCTGCAAGAGCCTTACAGTTTCGTTATTTTGTTGCGAAACATCATACTTCCTCTTTCCGATACCTCCCGATGTGCTTTGAACTACGTCCTGACGTAGCTTTTGCTGCGTCCCGACGTCTCTGGCTCTGCGTCGGGACGTATTACATGCTACGTCGGGACGTAATTTCTGGCAAATCTTTGCACTTGTATAATATAGGTGAGAATGAAATATGCAGGTTAAATGTTGCCTTTCTTGAATTCATCTAATGTCATTTCTGCATTGAACCCCATAATTCCACTGTCAGTCTTAACAATTTCTTTCAATGCTTTTACTGCTTTTGGAGTATTAACGTGCAATAGTGCATAAGCTGCCCATATTCTTACAGAAAGATTGTTATCTTCCAAAAGAGGTTCTAAAATTTCATATTTATGTTCTGCAGAAATGTACTTGATGGCATTTATTATATTTTTGTGGCTTTTGTTACCACGTTTGTTGTCACCATTTTGCGTACATTCCCCATGAATGATTGCATTTTCTTTAAAACAGATTAATGCTTCTTCTAAATTCTTGATTTTCATAACTATTGGTTTGCAATATCTAAAACTAAATTTCCTGTAAGGTAAGCTTCTGACGTATTTAATTCTATATTTTTATTTATTTCTTTAATGACTTTTCCGTCTAGCGGTAGCAGACCTTCGTATGAGAGACTTCCAATCTTTAAGTTATATCTGGATAGTATTTTTGTGATGTCTGAAACTATACGGCTTTCCTTCGCTTTTTTGTTAAAATATTCGCCATGTGGAATGTTTATGTTCCGGTATTCCTCCATAGAAGTATAGATGGAATTTTCATTCCACATTTCTGTTCTTATAAATATTTGTTGAAGCCTAGAGAGGGGAATATTTTCTTTATTTTGTTTTTCTATGACGGTGGACAAAAAATCCAAAGTCTCTTTATAACTAAGTTTCGAATATTTTTTATTAGTTTGGTATTTTACAAAGATAGAGAAGTTTCCTTTTTCAGTGATTTGGATATCTATAACAGGGATAGCCTCATTATCTTGTATATAGGCATGATACTCCATACTTTTTATAAAAGGATAAGACGATTGTCCTAATTGTTCTTTTATCTCAATTAAGTTTTTATGATTTCGTATCTGCTTCGAATTGCACGAAATCATAAGTAATAACATCATAATGAAGATAATTTTGTTATACATATCGAGTATCTTTTTAAATTTTAATGAAATATTTCTGTTCGTATTCACGAAATAGGTGTTTATGCAGACTTTCATATCTGCATAATTATTTGCCTGGCAGCTATAGTATGCTCCCAATATTATGCTATTTGGCTGCAAATATAAGGATTTTTTTGTAATCGACAAACTTTTTAAAAGAAAAAATTCGTAGACTTGAATTTGCGAGCATTTATCGATGTTAGAGTTACAGTGAATTCTTCACTCTTTATTAAAAGTAGTAAAATCATAGTTTTTTAGATATGAATAAGCAGAGATTTGTAAAGTATCCGTAGCAAGAACCTTACAGTTTCGCTATTTTGTTGCGAAACATCATTCATCCTCTTTCCAATACCTCCCGATGCGCTTTGCACTACGTCGGGACGTAATTTTATGGAACTCTATTACAATAATCCCGCCCTTCGTACGTTATTAATATATTAATTTAATTAGGAGAAAAAGAAAATGATAGAATATATTCATGGCGATTTGACAGAGCTGACACCTGCGCTGGCTGTTGTTGAGACTGCGGGGGTGGGCTACGGACTCAATATATCGCTCAATACATATACTGCCATTCAGGGCAAACAGGAAGTGAAACTCTATGTTCACGAAGTGCTGGTAGCTGGTGGAAGAGATGACTCTTTCACCCTTTTCGGCTTTGCTACCAAACAGGAACGTGAACTCTACCGCCTCCTCATCACCGTTTCAGGAGTAGGCGGAAATACAGCCCGTATGATTCTCTCTTCACTCTCGCCACGCGAACTCTGCGAAATCATCTCTACTGGTAACGACAAGGTGCTGAAAACCGTGAAGGGTATCGGACTGAAGACAGCACAGCGAATCATCATCGACTTGAAAGATAAAATCGTGAGCCTCGGCATTGCTGACGAACTGCCAGCCAGCGGAGGCAATGTGGTGATGGTGAACAATGACGTAAAGGATGAGGCGGTAAGCGCCCTCACCATGCTCGGCTTCTCGCCGGCACCATCTGCCAAGGTAGTAGTAGATATCCTCAAGGCACAGCCTGATCTCCCGGTAGAACAGGTTGTGAAACTGGCATTGAAGCAAATCAAATAAGTTAGGAGTTTTTTGTCGATGAAACAGAAGCAAAGATTCATATCTTTTCTATTGGCTTGGCTGATGGTGGCAACCTTCGGCTATGCGATAGCTTTGCCTCAACTTCAGGACGATAAAAAGAAAACCCATACCAGCACAGCCCAGCCCGTGCAGCTCGATGAAGATACCATTCCCGATTCGCTGCTGCATACTCGCTGGCAGATTCAGCGCACCCAACCTTACTCCCTGAGCGACCTCTATCAGAGTCCGCTCGACCTGAAACGTCCTGATAATCTGCAATATCAGGTAGTCTACAACGATACCCTCGACCGCTATATCATCGGCAACCGCATGGGCTCAACCTGGCTTTCGGCTCCTATCATGCTCACTCCGAAAGAGTATCTTGCATGGACCGAACAGCAGCAGCGCAACAGCTACTTCCGCAAGCAGAACGATGAAATCTTCCAGGCAAAAGGCAAGGAGAAGTTCGATTTCTCAGATATGCACTTCGACTTGGGACCTGCCGAGAAAATCTTCGGTCCTGGTGGCATCAGAGTGAAGACTCAGGGTTCTGCCGAACTCAAGTTCGGTATCAACAAGAAAAACATCGACAATCCTTCGTTGCCTATCCGCAACCGAAAGACGACGATGATGGATTTTGATGAGAAAATCAATCTCAACGTCAACGGAAAGGTGGGTGATAAGGTGAACATGAACCTGAATTACAACACCGATGCCACCTTCGATTTCGATGCACAGAACATGAAACTGAAGTACGACGGCAAGGAAGATGAAATCATCAAACTCGTTGAGGCGGGCAACGTCTCCTTCCCTTCCAACTCTTCGCTCATCAAAGGCGCCAGCAGTCTGTTTGGTGTTAGAACCGATATGCAGTTTGGCAAACTCAAGCTGCAGATGGTGGCTTCGCAGAAGAAGAGTGCATCGAAGAGCGTATCTACCAGGGGCGGTGTGCAGCTCACTCCTTTTGAGTTGAATGTAGCCGATTATGAGGAGAACCGCCACTTCTTTCTCTCCCAGTATTTCAGAAACCATTATGATGCCTGGATGCAGAAACTTCCTAATCTCACCACGGGCATCACCATCAACCGTGTGGAGGTGTGGGTTACCAACAAAACCGGCAATACCACCAATACCCGAAACATCGTAGCCCTGACCGACCTGGGCGAGAACCAGAAACTGAGCAACCCGATGTGGGCGGCGAGCGGACAGGTGCCTTCTAACCAGGCGAATACAGAGTATGCGGCGATGACAGGGCAGTATGCTGCTGCCCGTGACATCGACCAGGCAGCAACCACTCTCGATGGAGGCGGACTGGTTGGCGGAGCCGATTATGAAAAACTGGAGAGTGCCCGTCTGCTCAATTCTTCAGAGTATACAGTCAATACCGCCTTGGGTTATATCTCATTGAAAACCAGTCTGCAGACCGACCAGGTACTTGCCGTAGCCTATGAGTATACATCGGGAGGCGTTACCTATCAGGTGGGCGAGTTTGCATCCGATCTCAGCGATACCAAGCAGGCACTCTTCGTGAAATCGCTCAAGAATACCAGTAACAATCCGCGACAGGGCAACTGGGGGCTGATGATGAAGAACGTTTATTATCTGGCTTCTACCGTAGAGAAGGAGAAGTTTCGCCTGGATGTGAAATACCAGAGCGATACCACCGGCGTATATCTCAGTTATATCCCTGAGCAGCAGGTGAAGGAGCAGCCTATCATCCGTGTGCTGGGCGCCGACCGTCTGGATAACAACAACAAGGCACACAGCAATGGATATTTCGATTATGTAGAAGGCTATACCATCTCTAATGGACGCGTGTTCATTCCGAAGGTAGAGCCTTTCGGCAGTTATATGCGTGATTATCTGGTCAAGCGGGGCGTGGCTGCCGACAAGGCAGAAAAGTATGCCTTTACCGAACTTTATGACAGTACGAAGACCGTAGCCAAGCAGATAGCCGAAAAGAACAAGTATCAGATTGTGGGACAGTTCAAGGGATCTGCAGCCAATGTCATCTCGCTTGATGCCTACAATGTGCCACAGGGCTCGGTGGTCGTTACGGCAGGCGGTATCACCCTGAAAGAGGGCACCGACTATTCGGTAGATTACAGTGCCGGTGAGGTGACCATCCTGAACCAGAGCATCATCGATGCCGGTACGGCTGTCAACGTTTCTCTGGAGAGTAATACCGATTTCGGACAAACCCGAAAAACGATGTTCGGACTGAATTGGGAGTATGATTTTACCAAGAACTTCCAGTTGAGCGGTACTATCCAGCACCTCTCCGAACAGGCGCTTACTACCAAGGTATCCATGGGCTCCGAACCGCTGAAGAACACCCTTTGGGGCATCAATCTCAACTGGCGCAAGGAGAGTCAGTGGCTCACCAATGTGCTTGACAAGATACCATTCCTGCACCTCACCCAGCCATCGCAGATATCCTTTACAGGAGAATTTGCCCAGCTCATTGCCGGTGAGGCAGGCGGCACACAGGACAATGCATCTTATATCGATGACTTCGAGGGTACGAAGACCACCATCGATGTAACGACTCCTACCTCCTGGTTTATATCCAGTGTGCCTTCGCTCAATTTCAAGGACGATTACAGCGATAAGACCGGTCTGAGCAGCGGTTTCCACCGTTCGCGCCTAGCCTGGTATACCATCGATCCGCTGTTCACCCGCCGTGGAAGTTCGCTCACTCCGGGACATATCAAGGGCGACCTCAAGCAGTTGAGTAACCATTATGTCCGCGAGGTCTATACCAAGGAGCTCTTCCCATTGCGCGACCAGAGCAGTTATCAGGGCGCTACCAATACCCTGAATGTACTCAATCTGGCCTACTATCCAAGCGAGCCGGGACCATACAACTTCAATGTAACAGATTTGCAGGCAGACGGAACCCTGCAGAATCCGCAGCGCAACTGGGGCGGAATGATGCGTAAGCTGGATACCAACGATTTCGAGCAGGCAAACATCGAATACATCGAGTTCTGGATGCTCGATCCGTTCATCTATTCCCGCGAAGAGGCTGATGCTGCCGATTACGGTGGCGATTTCTACATCAACTTGGGCGAGGTGAGTGAGGATATCCTGCGTGATGGCAAGAAATTCTATGAGAGTGGCATGCCGGTAGATGGCAGCAAGAGCTACACCTATACCCAGTGGGGTAAGATTCCTACCCAGAGCACCGTGACCTATGCCTTTGCTACCACCAGTGGCAGCAGAGCCTTGCAGGATGTGGGTTTCAACGGACTGACTGATGCCGAGGAGCAGGAATTTTACAAGAGTGCTTATCTTGACCAGATTCAGGGCAAGGTGAACCAGGCGGTATTCGACAGCATCTTTGCCGATCCGGCACGTGATGACTACCACTATTTCCGCGGTTCCGACTGGGATGAGATGCGTGCTCCAATCCTGCAGCGATATAAGTATATCAACAATCCTCAGGGCAACTCGCCTGACAGCGACAGCCGTTCTGAGAGCTATGATACTTCTTATAAGTCAACGCCGGATGTCGAGGATATCAACCAGGATTATACGCTCAACGAATATGAGAAATACTTCCAGTATCGTGTCAGCATCCGTCCGGAAGATCTCGTGGTGGGTAACAATCATATTGTAGATAAGCGTGAATACAGCCAGACCTGGCGTGATAATACCAAGTCTACCGTTACCTGGTATCAGTTCCGCATACCTATCGATGAGTTTGAGAGCCGTCAGGGCAACATCAACGATTTCTCCAGCATCCGCTTCATGCGTATGTTCCTCACCGGTTTCAAGAAACCTATCGTGCTACGTTTCGGTACCTTCGACCTCGTGATGGGCAAGTGGCGTACCTATGATCAGCCGCTTAGTGCAGCCAGTGGCGGAACCCTCGACGCAAGCAGCGTGAGTCTGGAAGAGAACGGCGAGAAGACACCGGTCAACTATGTCTTGCCTCCGGGTATCAAGCGCGAACAGGATCCTAGTCAGCCTCAGTTGGTTGAGGCGAACGAGCAGGCGTTGAGTCTGGTGGTCAAGAACATGAGCACAGGCGAGGCGAAGGCGGTTTACAAGAATTCTACCATCGATCTGCGCCAGTACAAGCGCATCCAGATGTTTGCCCATGCCAATGCCCTGGAGCAGAATACCACCCGTCTGCAGGATGGTGATCTCTCTGTCTTCATCCGTCTGGGTAGTGATTACAAGAACAATTACTACGAGTATGAAATCCCGCTGAAGCTCACCGAGCCACGCTCCAACTATAACCGCTATGTGCTTGCCGACTGTAAGGCGGTATGGCCTGAGGAGAATATGCTCGATGTGCCGCTGAGCGTCTTTACGGCATTGAAGAAAAACCGCAACAAGGCGAAGGCACAGGGTGTGGCTTCTTATCTCGCTCCTTATTCCATGATGGATGCAGAACATCCGCAGAACAAGATTACCATCGTGGGTAATCCGAGTCTCGGCGAGGTGAAGACCATGATGCTGGGTGTGAGAAACAATTCTGCTGACATCAAGAGCGGTGAGGTATGGATAAACGAACTCCGACTCAAGGAACACAATAATTCGGGTGGTTGGGCTGCCAATGCCAACCTCAACGTACAACTCTCCGATTGGGGTAGCGTAAATGCCACCGGCAGATACATCAGCGAGGGATTCGGCGGTCTGGAAGATGGCGTGGCAAGTCGCACCACCGATAATTACGGTACCTACAGTGTGACCACATCGCTCGAAATGGGTAAGTTCTTCCCTGACAAGGCGAAGGTGAGCATACCTTTATATTATAGTGTTACCAAGGAGAAGACCACTCCTAAGTATAATCCGCTGGATACCGATATGGAGTTGAAGGATGCCCTCGATGCTGCCGGATCCAAGCATGAGCGCGATTCTATCGAGAACATCGCTGCCACCAAGATTACGCAGACCAACTTCTCTATCTCGAATGCCCGGGTGGGTATCGCTACCAAGCGCCATCCGATGCCATACGATCCAGCCAACTTCTCATTCACCTACAGTCATCAGCATCAGTATACTACGGGTGAAACGACGATGTATGAGCGCAAGGACAACTGGCGCGGAGCCCTGGATTATTCGTGGAGCCCGGTTTATAAGGCTTGGGAACCATTCAAGGGACTGAAGAACAAGAGCAAGTGGCTCGACATTCTGAAACGTTTCGGACTGAACTGGCTGCCGCAGAACATAGCCTTCAATACCGAGATGACGCGCGACTACTACGAGTTGCAGGAGCGCGATATGGAAACCCTGATGAGTGGAGCTGCCGGAGTAGACTCCAAGTTGCCGCTCACCTTCAGTGAACAGTTCCTCTGGAACCGTGAGTTCTCCATCAACTGGGATCTGACCAAGAACCTGCACATGAACTTCCAGAGTGCTACCCATGCACAGATAGAGGAACCATATACACCGGTCAACAAGGATCTTTATGCCGACCAGTATCATGCCTGGAAGGACTCCGTATGGACCAGCATCCGCCACTGGGGTGCACCGCTCGACTACAGTCAGAATTTCCAGGCATCCTACAAGGTGCCTCTCAATCTGCTGCCTGTCTTCGACTGGGTGAACAGCGATGCCTCTTACAATGCCAACTATTCTTGGGAGCGCGGTACAGAGGATGAGGAGGGTAACTCGTATGGAAACACCATCAATACCCAGCGCGAACTGACATTGAACGGAAACTTCAACCTGGTGAAACTCTACAACCATGTGCCTTTCCTGAAGAAGGTAAACGATAAGTTTGACCGTACCCAGAGTAGGGCACAGATGCAGCGCAAGAAGCAGGAAAAAAAGAAAAAGAAGCAGGAAGCAAAGGAACAGGCGGCTGATCCGAAGAAGGCGCTGCCTAAGAACAAGCGTGCCTTCGAACGGGAAATCACCCTTCTGCCTGATACCACATTCAAGATACGCCACGGCAAGAATACCAAGCGACTGATTGTGAATGCCAAGACGGAAGACGGCAAAGTGTTCCCGCTTAAATATAAAAAGGTGGATAATAACCAGATCAGAATCATCTCAAAGGTAGATACCGCCATGAAGGTGAAACTCTCCGTACTGGCTAAGGAACCGCTTGATGATAAGAAATGGTATAAGGGATTGCAGTTGGCTAGTCGCCTGGCAATGATGGTGCGCAATGTGAGCATCAACTATCGCAGCAGCTATCAGCTCACCCTGCCGGGCTTCTTGCCTAGTGTGGGTGATGCCTTCGGACAGAAGAAGGTGGGACAGATGGCACCGGGTCTTGACTTCGCCTTCGGTATGGTTGGCGACGATTATATCGAGAAGGCTAGAAACAACGACTGGCTGCTCTGCAACGACAGTATCGCAACACCAGCCACTACCAGCAGAACGGATAATCTTACGCTGCGTGCCACCCTGGAGCCTGTCAAGGATTTCAAGATTGATCTCTCTGCCACACGGACCAAGACCACGCAGAAGAGCATACAGTATATGTATGAAGGAACGCCAACTACCCAGAGTGGAGCCTTCCAGATGACTACCATCTCGCTGGGTTCGGCTTTCGAGGGAATGGGCAATGCCAATTCGGGGTATCGCAGTAAGACCTTCGAGAAGTTTGTCAACTCGCTGGCTGGTTTCAGAGATAGGGTAGAGGCGCAGTATGCAGGTACTGTTTATCCGGCTGGTTCGGCTCTGGCTGGCGGCAAGTTTGATGCTTCCCGCACACCGGTCAACCAGTATAGCAGCGATGTCATGATTCCTGCCTTCCTCAAGGCTTATACCTCGATGGGTGGCAATTCGCTCTCGGTATTCCCGGCATTGAGCAGGATGTTGCCAAACTGGACCATCCGTTACAGCGGACTGGGACGTCTGCCTTGGTTCAACGAGCACTTCAAGAGTGTCAACATCAACCACTCTTACAAAAGTGTCTTTGCGGTTGGCAGCTACAACAGTTACAGCACCTTCCAGGAGTATATGAACGGTCTCGGCTTCGTGAGTGATGCCACTACGGGCAATCCATCTCCAAGCAGCATGTTCAACATTTCGCAGGTAAGTATCAACGAGTCGTTCTCGCCATTATTGGGTATGGATGTCACATTCAACAATAATATGACGGTGAAGGCAGAATATCGCCAGACCCGTGTGTTGAACCTCAGTATGACGAGTGTGCAGCTGAACGAGGCATTGAGTAAGGACTGGGTAATCGGTATGGGTTACCGCATCAACAACTTCGATGTTTTCGGCTGGGGCGCCAAGGCATCCCGTTCCAAGTCGAAGGGCGGCAACAAGAATGCAGCCAACAAGAATGCGACAACCACCAAGACGGTTCAGAATGGTACCAACCATGATCTGAATCTACGTCTTGACTTCAGTTTCCGCAAGCAGGCAGCCATCGTTCGTGATATTGCCTCAATGGTAAGCAGTGCCAGCAGCGGCAACAATGCTCTGAAACTGAGTTTCTCTGCCGATTATACCTTCAGCAAACTCCTTACCATGAGTTTCTATTATGACCGTCAGACCAACACCCCGCTCCTGTCGAGCAGCAGTTATCCTACCACCACACAGGATTTCGGCCTGAGCATCAAGTTCTCGCTGACGAGATAAAAAGAAAATTCACCAGAACCAATAGGTAGAAAGAAAAATTCTCTAATTCTCAAATTTTTGAAAATAAAAAAGCTCGGATGCATCACAAGCATCCGAGCTTTTTAATATTCTGATAATTCTTGATTACTCCTTGTCGTAAGCATGAACAGGATAGTCGATGGTATAGTGGAGACCACGGCTCTCCTTGCGTTCTATCGCCATGCGGGTGATGAGATAACCCACGTTAATCATGTTGCGGAGCTCGCAGAGTTCCTTGCTTACCTTTACACGCTTGAAGAGATTCTCGGTCTCTTCGTAGAGAAGGTCGAGGCGGTCCCATGCTCGCTTCAGACGGAGATCGCTGCGCACGATGCCTACATAGTTGCTCATGCATTCGCCCACCTCTTTCACGCTCTGTGTAATCAGCACCTTCTCTTCGTTGGTCAAAGTACCTTCATCGTTCCATGCTGGTACCTTCTCATTGAAGTCGTACTCATCTACATGTTCAATACTGTGCTTGGCAGCAGTCTCGGCATAAACCACAGCCTCGATGAGCGAGTTGCTGGCAAGACGGTTACCGCCATGCAGACCGGTGCATGAACACTCGCCCAGGGCATAGAGACGATTGATGCTTGAGCAGCCGTTCAAATCTACCTTGATACCACCACACATATAGTGAGCGGCAGGACGAACAGGGATATACTCCTTGGTGATGTCGATGCCGATGCTCAGACACTTGGCGTAGATATTAGGGAAGTGACGCTTGGTCTCCTCTGGATTCTTATGGGTTACATCGAGACAGACATGATCCAATCCGTGAATCTTCATCTCCTTATCGATAGCACGAGCCACGATGTCACGAGGAGCCAGACTCAATCGCTTATCATATTTCTCCATGAAACTTTCGCCGTTAGGCAGACGCAAGATGCCACCGTATCCACGCATAGCCTCGGTGATGAGGAAGGCAGGATGAGTCTCGCCCGGATGATAAAGAGCGGTTGGGTGGAACTGGACAAACTCCATGTCGGCCACGGTACCCTTGGCACGGTATACCATCGCCTCGCCATCACCCGTAGCGATGACAGGGTTGGTGGTAGTCTGATAAACGGCACCGCATCCACCGGTACACATCACGGTTACTTTGCTCAGATAGGTATCCACCTTCTGGGTATCAGGATTCAATACGTATGCACCGTAACAGTTGATATAAGGAGTGCGGCGGGTAACACGGGCACCCAAGTGGTGCTGAGTGATAATCTCCACGGCGAAATGATTTTCCTTGATATCGATATCCGGACAGTTGCGCACAGCCTCCATCAGACCGCGCTGGATTTCTGCACCCGTATCATCTGCATGATGAAGGATGCGGAACTCGCTGTGACCGCCCTCACGGTGAAGGTCGAACTTGCCGTCCTGCTGCTTATCGAAGTTGACGCCCCACTGCACGAGCTCCTTGATCTGCTCCGGTGCCATGGTGACAACCTGCTTCACTGCTTTATAATCGCTGATATAATCACCAGCAATCATTGTATCCTGTATGTGCTTGTCGAAGTTATCCACTTCCAAGTTGGTAACTGACGCCACACCACCTTGTGCAAATGAAGTGTTCGCCTCGTCGAGAGAGGTTTTGCAAATCATGCACACTTTACCTTTATGCGCTCTGGCTACTTTCAGGGCGTAACTCATACCGGCAACTCCTGAGCCGATAATCAGAAAATCATACTTATAAACCATTGAGTTTATTCTTATCTAATTTCAATTTTAAGAACGGGTGTTTTTATCTATAAAACAGCCCCATTCTCTCAGAATTAATTCTTAATTCGTTGCAAAAGTAATAATTAATCTTTAAAATGAGTAATAAGAGAGGGATTTTTTGTAATTTTGCAGCGAAATTTAAGGTTATATAGTCTTTTAGACTATCAAAAGGTCGTAAAAACGACAATAATATAAGGTAATAAATCAAAGTTATGGCAGATAGAACTTTTCATAAGCGCTTTACGCTGACGGCACGTATCGGTGTGGCGGTGTTCGCAATCCTGGCTCTCTATTTCTTCTGGGTCAAACTGGCTATCATCGGCATCTTTGTGGCTATCATCATCGTGGGCATGATAGAGCGCATACTGAATACAACCTATACCTTCAAGATGGTAAAACCGATAGACCTGGATGAGGAGATGGAATATCTCATCATCAATGAGGGCAGGTTCTCTTCCAACAGAAATGTGCCGCTATGTGATGTCACTGATGTACACATCGCCAAGACTTTCTTCGGATTAGACCATTGTGTGGTCATCGAATTCGGACATAAGAATATTGTGACCGTTCAGCCGGATAATGAAGAGGCGTTTATGGAGAGAATCAAGAATAAATAATTTCTTTTAAGTTCAGGTGAACTGATTGTGATGAAAAAGATAATATATATGATGTTGGGTCTGATGATGGTATGGATCTCTGTACCGGTGCAGGCCCAGAATGTGATTGAAGATGAGGGAATAGAAACGGTTGATGAGGAGGATGTTTCCGACTCTACACTCGTTGACTCCCTGGCTGCGGATACGCTCGCGCAGAAATTGCCTTGGCCCGAATCGGTGAAGGTGGGTATTGATAAACTCCTTGAGAGCAAGATGTTCGAAACATCACAGGTAGGACTGATGGTCTGGGACCTGTCTGCTGACTCTTGTATCTATCAGAGAAATGAACGACAGCTGATGCGTCCGGCAAGTACGATGAAGCTCCTGACTGCCATTACGGCGCTCGATAAGTTGGGCGGTTCTTACCAGTTTAAAACCACTCTGAAATATACCGGTACCATTGAGAATGGGGTGTTGACGGGTGATGTCTATTGTATAGGCGGTATGGATCCCCGTTTCAACAGCGATGATATGTCGGCATTTGTCAATAGTCTGAAGGATATGGGTGTTGACACCATCCGTGGCAGCATCTATGCCGACCGCTCTTTGAAGGATGCCGACCTCTTGGGTGAAGGCTGGTGCTGGGATGATGACAATCCGGTGCTTTCGCCACTGGTGTTCCAGCGCAAGGACATCTTTATGGATAAGTTTCTTGCCAAGCTCCGTGAGGAGGGCATCGAATATTCCTGCTTTGGGGCTTCAGAGAAGACTTGTCCTGCGAGTGCCTTTACGGTCTGTACCCGATTCCATACGATGGATCAGATTCTGCACAAGATGATGAAGGAGAGTGACAATCTCTATGCCGAGAGCATGTATTATCAGATTGCGGCTTCTACGGGCAATAAATGGGCGAGTGCCAAGAGTGCCAGAAATGTGGAAAGACAGCTTATCCGTAAGATAGGACTCGATCCGGCAAGATATAAACTGGCTGACGGCTCGGGACTTTCGCTCTATAATTATCTCAGTGCCGAACTGGAGGTGAAACTGCTGCGTTATGCTTATCTCAACGGTAATATCATGGACCATCTGAAGCATTCGCTGCCTATCGGTGGGGTAGATGGTACGTTGAAGAAGCGTATGAAGAACAGTTTTGTGCATGGCAATGTGAAAGCGAAGACGGGTACGCTGACGGGCATCATCTCATTGGCGGGTTACTGTACCGCAGCCAATGGTCATGAACTCTGTTTCGCCATCATCAACAATGGTATCATGCATGGCAATAATGCCAGACACTTTGCAGATAAAGTATGTACTTTGCTCTGCCAACCGTGAGCGTTAGTTGATAGTTTATAGTTGATAGTTAATAGTTTTATGGAGGAAATTCGTAAGTTTGTAGATGAAATGATAACATGGGCAGGAGTCACCGGTGATTTCGTGCCCATGCTGCGCCATATCTTGCTCACCATTACTGCCATCCTCTTGGCGATGTTGAGCGATTTTCTTTGTCGCAAGATACTGGTTCCGCTCATCAGTAAGATTACTGATAAGACGGACATCACTTGGGATGATGTGCTGCTGAACAAGAAGGTGCTCACCTCGGCTTGCCATATTGTGCCGGCTGTAGTGATATGGTCGCTCATGCCGCTGATTTATCTGGAATATCCGATATTCAAGGAGATATTGGAACGGGCTACGGGCATTTATATCGTGGTGATGTCGGTGCGTACGGCTCTGGTCTTCATCGGGTCTTTCAAAGGATTGGAGGATTCTCAGGAACGACGCTCGTCGGCTCAGCAGTATTTCCATACTTTCTGCGGTGTTCTCAGGGTATTGATGCTCTTCGTGGCTGCTGTGGTGGTGGTTGCCATCCTGTTGGACAAGAACCCGATGACCCTTTTTGCCGGTTTGGGTGCTACCTCGGCTGTCCTGATGCTGGTCTTCAAGGATACCATTTCGGGATTGGCGGCTGGTGTGCGTCTTACCAGCAATGATATGTTGCATAAGGGCGACTGGATTACGGTGAAGTCGGTGGATGCCAATGGTATCGTTGAGGATATGTCACTCACGACCGTGAAGGTGCGCAACTTTGATAACACCATCGTTACTATTTCGCCTACTACCCTGGTTAACGGTTCGTTCCAGAACTGGATTGGTATGCAGAAGAGTGGTGGACGAAGAGTGAAGCGCGTGGTTTACTTCGATTTCCGTAGTGTCCGTCTGGTGGATGAGACATTAAAACGTAATCTGCTTGCCAAGCATTTCGCCACCGAAGATTCGTTTAAGTTGAAGGAGTCGTTGCAGAAGGCGATAGATAAAGATATACAAGAAGGGAAGGATATTGAGGATTTAAAGAATCCTGCAGCCCTTGCTCCTACCAATCTCCAGCTTTACCGTAAATTTATGGAGAAGTATCTGCGCCAGCGTCCGGAGGTCAATACCGATCTTACGTTGATGGTGCGTCACATGGAAGCCACGCAATGCGGTCTTCCTATCGAGTTCTATTTCTTCATTAAGGATAAGGTATGGGTGAATTATGAGCACATTCTCGCCGATATCATGGAGCATGCCTATGCCTTGGCGAATGAGTTCGGTCTGAAGATTTACGAGCAATATCCGGAACAGTAATTACTTTGAATATTGAATTTTATGAATAGTTTTTCGGCTGTCATTATCCGTTGGTTTCATGAGTATGGTAGGGATTTGCCTTGGCGCGAAACCAAGGATCCTTATGCCATCTGGCTGAGCGAAATCATCCTTCAGCAAACCCGCATCGCACAGGGGTGGGAATATTGGGAGCGGTTCATGAAGACCTATCCCAAAGTTGAAGACTTGGCTGCTGCCAGCGAGGATGATGTCTTGAAACTCTGGCAGGGATTGGGGTATTACTCGCGAGCCCGCAACCTTCATACTGCTGCCAAACAGATAGTGGAGCTCGGTCATTTCCCTGATACGCTTGAAGGTATCAAAGCCCTGAAAGGGGTGGGCGATTATACTGCAGCAGCCATCGGTTCTTTTGCCTTTGATATTCCGGCGGCAGTAGTAGATGGCAATGTGTACCGGGTTCTTTCACGTTACTTCGGAATAGATACTCCTATCAACTCAACGCAGGGGAAAAAAGAGTTTGCTGCGTTGGCTCAATCACTTTTGCCTGCTTCGTCTGCTCAGCAACTTTCTGATACAGCATTATCGCCTGCTGCTGCCTATAACCAGGGCATGATGGATTTCGGGGCTATCCAGTGCACTCCCCAATCTCCGAAGTGTCTTGTCTGTCCGCTTGCCGAAACCTGTGAGGCGTTGAGAACAGGAAGGGTAGAGGAGTTGCCGGTGAAGAACAAGACACTGAAGGTGAAAACGCGCCATCTCTCCTATATATATATAAGGTGTAAAGGCGAAGTGGCTATCCACCGTCGCGGCGAGGGTGATATCTGGCAAGGATTGTGGGAACCATATAACGCATCAGATGCTCCGCAACTGCCTGCCTTTGTCCATAATCCTCTTCTCCTGGCTAAGGATGTGAAGCATGTACTTACCCATCGCATCCTCCTTGCCGACTTCTATCTGCAGGAAACAGAAATCCGCCCCCTGCTCCCTGATGATTATATCTGGGTGAAAGAGGACGAGATAGAACAGTATGGTGTTCCAAGGTTGATAGAAATCATGTTGGAAATGGTTCAAGCTAAATCATAAAAAAGAGGGTGTGTCATAAGGCCATGACACACCCTCTCTTATTTATATATGTTCTGTTAGATATTTCGTCTCAAGCAAGAATTAGTAATTCTGTGCTTCAATCTGGAAGTAGCTCTGTGGGTGGTTGCAGACTGGGCAAACCTCAGGAGCCTTCTTGCCTACTACGATATGTCCGCAGTTGCTGCACTGCCAGATGCAGTCGCCGTCACGAGAGAAGACGAGCTTGTCCTGTACGTTCTTCAAGAGCTTGCGATAACGCTCCTCGTGGTGCTTCTCGATTTCAGCAACCATCTCAAACTTAGCTGCAATCTCCTCGAAACCTTCTTCGCGAGCCTCCTTTGCCATGCGTGGATACATATCGGTCCACTCATCGTGCTCACCATTGGCAGCAGCTTCCAGATTCTTCTCTGTATCCTGGATAGCACCGCCCTCCAGATACTTGAACCACAACTTAGCGTGCTCCTTCTCGTTAGCAGCTGTCTCCTCAAAGATATTAGCTATCTGTACAAAACCGTCCTTCTTTGCCTTGCTTGCAAAATAGGTATATTTGTTACGAGCCTGTGACTCACCAGCGAAAGCCTCCTGGAGGTTCTTCTCTGTCTTTGTTCCTTTTAATTTCTTCATAATGTATTCTGTATTAAGTTATTAATATGTTCTTTATTAAATTCATAGACAAAGGTATTGAAAATATTTCAAATATACAAATAAATTAAGAACTATTTAACTTTTTGGCGCTTATTTAAATAAAATAAAGCAAAACAGAGCATGGCAACACCGAATATCCACGAGATGATGGCACTCGTTACCATACCCAGCGTATGAGTGAATCCCGCCACAATGAAGGTGAGGAAACTCACAAAGGCTACAGTCAGGGCGTAAGGCAACTGTGATGATACATGATGTACATGCTTGCATTCCGCTCCTGCACTCGCCATGATGGTGGTATCGCTGATAGGAGAGATATGGTCGCCACATACCGCACCAGCCATACATGCCGAGATAGAAATGATGCGCAAAGGATCAGCACCAGGGAATACGGCGATGCAGATAGGAATCAGAATACCGAAGGTTCCCCAGGAGGTACCCGTTGCAAATGCCAGGAAGCCTGCTACCAGGAAGATGATGCCCGGAAGAAGCATCTGAAGTTCTGATGCACTGCTCGCTACAACCGATGATACATATTCTGCCGCACCCAGCGAGTCGGTCATACTCTTCAGCGTCCATGCCAAAGTAAGAATCAGAATGGCTGGTACCATCGCCTCAAAACCCTTGATGAGACTACTCATCGCCTCATCGAAAGGCAAGGTCTTGCGAATGGTAAACATCATGATGGTAAGAATCAGAGCAGCCAATGAACCGATTACCAAGCCCACAGAGGCATTGCTCGCAGCAAAGGCATCTACAAAGTTGAGATAGTTGGCATTATCGGCATCGAAGAATCCGCCCGAATATACCATGCCCGCCATGCAGAAGATAATCAGCATGATGATTGGTATCACCAGGTCGCTCACGGTTCCCTTGTTCTTGGAATCCTCTTTCTGTTTGGCTCCCACACCATGCTCAACAATCTGCAGTTTGGTATCGCTCACTTCATCGAGTTTTCCGCCATTGGTTCGCTCGTACCATTCCTTCAGTCTTGCATCATACTTGCTCATCGCCTTGAAGTCGAAGCCCAGTATCACAATACCAAACATAAAGAGGATGGTAAAGAATGCGTAGAAATTAAAAGGTATCGCCTTGCAGAAAAGTGCCAGTCCGTTCTCTCCGCCCGATACGAAGCCCGATACCGCAGCTGCCCAACTCGAGATAGGGGAGATGATGCAGACCGGAGCGGCTGTAGAATCGATGAGATAAGCCAGCTTCTCCTTGGTAACACCATTGCGCACAGCGATAGGACGCATCACCGAACCCACGGTAAGGCAGTTGAAGTAATCATCGATGAATATCAGAATGCCGAGCAGGATGGTAGCAATCTGTACGCCAACCTTCGAGTGTACGTGCTTGGAAGCCCAACGGCCGAAAGCTGCCGAACCTCCCGCCTTGTTCATCAATGAAACGATGCTGCCTAATACCACCAGGAACACCAGAATGCCCACGTTCCATGGGTCGGAAAGGCAATGTATCAAACCGTATGCCTTGGCATCATCGCCTTCACCTACAGTGTGGTTTGTCAGGTGAACGAGGAATCCGTCGAAACCTGTTCCCATCGAAATGCAATATTGAACGGCACCCAGTATGATACCGATAAAAAGAGAAGAATAGACCTCTTTCGTCTTCAGCGCCAGAGCGATGGCGACGATAGGAGGCAGTAACGACCATGCGGTCCCAATCATGTTGTAATCCATTTTATTGTTTTTGGGCAAAGGTAGTTTTTTTTGGTAATATATGCAAGCTTTTTGGCAGAAAAAATGGTGCTTATGGGTTGATATGGGCTGTTTTAGCATATTTTATCATTATAAAGTGTCGTTTTTCTATATTTTTATTGTATCTTTGAAAACTCAAATTGCAACTCAATCTGAGATAGAATGGAAATTCAATTTTAACAACTTAATAATGGAGGACTAATTATGAACATCAATTCTGGTATTAAGCAAGCCGTGATTTTAACCATCGGCATCATCGTGCTTGGATTTTGTATCAAGTCGGGACTTGAAAGTGTGATTAGTAATGATCGAAAGGTTGTAGTGAAAGGCCTTGCCGAAAAGGAGGTGGAGGCTGATAAGGTGACGTGGCCTATCGTTTCCAAGGAAATAGGCAATGACCTGCCTGAACTCTATCAAAAAATCAATGCCACCACGAGAACCATCAGAAACTTCCTGGTGGAGAATGGTGTTAAGGCTAATGAAATCAATGTGAATGCGCCTGTGGTCATCGACCTCAATGCTGAACGGTATGGCGAGAACCGACAGGGCTATCGTTATAACATTACTTCCATCATCACGGTTACATCCAAGAATGTGAAACTGGTTCGCAGTATCATTGCCCGTCAGGGTAATCTGCTTCAGAAGGGGGTTGCCATTGTGGATGGTGGTTACGAGAATCCGGTGAAGTATGAGTATGTTGCCTTCCGTCAGATGAAACCTAAGATGATGCAGGAGGCGATAGAGAATGCTGAGCAGACTGCTGCCCAGTTTGCTGAGAACAGCAAGAGTAAGATAGACAAGATTATGAATGCCGACCAGGGCCAGTTCTCTATCGAAGACCGCGATTCCAATACCCCATATATTAAAAAGGTAAGGGTTGTTACTACCGTTACTTATTCTTTGAAGGATTAGGAGTAGTGATTATTTATTAGTGACTGAAGTTTCGCATGTGGTTAAAGTACGGGCTGAAGGCCCAAAAGCTCCTAGCCCAGGGCAGCGCCCTGGGTATAATAGCAATCAGCAAGGCGCCCTGTAAGGGCAAAAGCTTTGTATATTGCCAGGTATTTGAAAGCTTTTGCCCTTACAGGGCGACAGGTTTGCGTCCATAAACACCCAGGGCGCTGCCCTGGGCTAGGAGCTTCTGCCCTTTCAGGGCGTGTGGGGCTTACTTGCGAAACTTGAATTAGTGATTAATTGTAATAAGAGGGTGTGTAATAGACTAATGGCATACCTTCTCAAATTAAAACAACGAAAAACTATGAAGAAAATTATATTAGCAGCTGTTTTATTTCTACCATTTCTTGTTTCTTGTTCTCAGAACAGGAAAGCACCTGCTGTTTCTCCTCAAACGACTGTAGGGAAAACTGAGAAAACTGAAACTGCCAAGGTGCAATATCTCACCACATCTGATTTCAGAAAAAAGATTATGGATTACGAGGCTCATCCGGATGAATGGGTATTCGCCGGTTCCCGTCCTGCCGTCATCGATTTCTATACCACCTGGTGTGGTCCTTGCAAGATGATGGCTCCCGTAGTGGAATCTCTCGCCGGGAAATATGCCGGCAAGATAGATTTCTATAAGGTGGATATCGACCAGGAGTCCGAACTTGCTTCTGTTTTCGGTATCAGCAGCATCCCTACCTTCCTCTTCATCCCCGTGAAAGGCAAACCATCTGTGCAGATGGGTGCTATGCAAAAGGAGGATTTCGAAGGACTGATTGATAAAATTAAAATAAATTGACAATTTGGTAGCATCTCAAATTTCCATGCCTCTCCTTACCTATATGTAGGTATTTTCGGGCGAATACCTACTTTTGATGATGCCCGAAATTTGGAGATTTGTCAGATAATACCTAAATTTGCACTCGGAAAAAATGTTTAACGTAATTAAAAGTATTATAGTATTATGATTATCGAAAATGTTCATGCAAGAGAAATCTTGGATTCTCGTGGCAATCCTACAGTAGAGGTTGAAGTTTCTTTGAAGTCAGGTATCGTAGGTCGTGCATCGGTTCCTTCTGGTGCATCCACTGGCGAGAACGAGGCTTTGGAACTTCGTGATGGCGACAAGAGCCGCTATGGCGGCAAGGGCGTCTTGAAGGCTGTGGAGAATGTGAATCAAGTAATTGCGCCTGCTTTGGCTGGCTTTTCTGCCTTGGAGCAGCGTGCCATCGATTATAAGATGTTGGAACTCGATGGTACCAAGACCAAGTCTAATCTGGGTGCCAATGCCATCCTCGGTGTTTCTTTGGCTGTGGCTCATGCTGCTGCTGAGTATCTCCACATCCCATTGTATCGCTATATTGGCGGTTGCAATACTTACACCCTTCCTGTTCCTATGATGAACATCATCAATGGTGGTGCTCACTCTGATGCGCCTATCGCTTTCCAGGAATTTATGATCCGTCCTGTGGGTGCTCCTTCCGAGAAGGAGGCTATCCGTATGGGTGCTGAGGTGTTCCATGCCTTGGCTAAGCTCCTGAAGAGCCGCGGTCTTTCTACTGCCGTAGGTGATGAGGGTGGTTTTGCTCCTGCACTCGATGGTATCGAAGATGCGCTCGACAGCATCTGCCAGGCTATCAAGGATGCCGGTTATGAGCCAGGAAAGGATGTGAAGATTGCAATGGACTGTGCTGCCAGCGAGTTTGCCGTTCAGGAGAATGGTGAGTGGTTCTACGATTACCGCCAGTTGAAGGATGGCAAGAAGAAGGATCCTAATGGTAAGAAACTGACTGCTGCTGAGCAGATCAAGTTCCTGGAAGAACTGATTACCAAATATCCTATCGATTCAATCGAGGATGGCCTTGACGAGAACGATTGGGACAACTGGGTAAAGTTGACTGCTGCTATCGGCGATCGTTGCCAGTTGGTAGGTGACGACCTCTTTGTTACCAACGTGAAATTCCTGGAGAAGGGCATCAAGATGGGTGCTGCCAACTCTATCCTCATCAAGGTGAACCAGATTGGTTCTCTTACCGAGACACTGGATGCTATCGAGATGGCTCACCGTCATGGTTACACCACCGTTACTTCCCATCGTTCTGGTGAAACCGAGGATACAACAATTGCTGATATTGCCGTAGCAACAAACTCTGGTCAGATTAAGACGGGTTCTATGAGCCGTACCGACCGTATGGCTAAGTACAACCAGCTTATCCGCATCGAAGAGCAGTTGGGCAATAGCGCAGCTTACGGTTATACGAAGTTGAAATAGGAATGATGATATGAAATTGGAAAACACCAATTTCACCATAACAAAACATAATTAGTAATAACTGAATAGATCAGATACGAAATAGATGGGCATGGATAACCGTGAGGGTTGTCCATGCTTTTTTTCTTCTATGATGTATCTGCATCTTCATGTGTTTAACTGGATAACTTCGATATATATATTGATTATGACAAACGTATTGATTAGTGCTGCCGGACTTTGCGGTGCCACGATTATTGGTGCCATTTTGGGATTCTTCGTCAAGGAGTTGCCTCACAAATGGAACGACGCCGTATTGGGATATTGTGCCGGAATCATGCTGGCAGCTTCCACGTTGGGACTGATAGTGCCAGCCTTCGAACAGACCAGTCTTTGGTGGCTGGTAGTAATTGGCGTAATGGCAGGAGCCCTGTTCCTAAATGTGCTAGATCTGGTAACTCCCCATCTTCATCATATCACGGGACTCGACCCCGAGGAGCATCGCAACAATGCCCGACTCAGCCATGTGATGCTTTTCGTGATGGCGATAGCCCTACATAAACTGCCCGAAGGCATGGCTGCTGGAGTGAGTGTCTGTTCGGCAGAGGGAGCAACGGAGTGGGGCGTTTCCTTCGGTATCGCCCTGCAGAACATCCCCGAGGGTATGGTGATTATCGCTCCTTTGATGATGGCTGGTGTTACAGCAGTCCGCACCTTTTTCATTTCCATCTTCATCGCCCTGCTCGAAGTGATAGGCATCCTGTTAGGTTTCGGTTTGGGTTCAGCCTCTTCCACCTTCCTCCCCGTGATGCTGGGCTTTGCCGGTGGTGCCATGCTCTATGTAACGAGCGACGAGATGATTCCCGAAACTCATGCCCATGGTTTTCAGAAGCAAGCCACCTACGCTCTTCTCTTGGGCTTCATCACCTTTGTATTGATGGAGAAATGTGTGTAGTCAGATTGGTTACGTAATAGAAATACATTGGAATATATTGAAATTTGGGAGAAGATATACAATCCCGCTTGATTTCTAATTATGGCGAATTCGCCATAATTAGAAATCAAGCGGGATTGAATCGCTTTTAAATAAGTGTTAAGGATTTTGAGAAGGTTTATATAATCCTTCTTTTAAACCCCTCGAATTCGAGGGGTTTAAAAAAAGCAGGTCTTAATGCTTTTACTCTTTCTCCTCACTAGTGCCCGGATAAAATCTCAGAAGAGGTATCCCTCTATATATTGAGACTCCGGACAGTAGTGAAGTAATAGTATTATCAGATTATTTGTTTATCTTTATATCATCAAAAAGTTGGAAAAGTGTAAGAAAGTGCCTGAAAATGGATTGGAAAAATGTATAAAATAGGCTGTTTTTGCCTTGGAAAAATGTAATTAAGTGATATACAACATTCGTTGCCATAATGTTGCTTACATATATAAAAGGGGTAAATAACCCAAAAGCAACATGAATTACAAATAAAAAAGTAAGTATTATGGCAACAGTAAAAGTAAAATTCAGAGCATCCTCGGTGCCAGGAACGGAAGGCACATTGTATTATCTCCTCATTCACCAGCGCTGCCTGCGCTGGATCAGTACCGACTATCATGTCTTTCCGGACGAGTGGAACGACAAGAAGTCGGCTATCATTGTTTCTAACCGCAACAATAGACAGGCGCATCTGCAGCTCATCCAGTCGCAGATAGATTGGGAGATGAAACAGATGCAGCGTATCATCCGTGATAAGGATGCCGAGGGCATCCCTTATACCATTGACGACATAGACAAAGAGATACAACAGCTGCCACCCTGCCAGAGCGTCTTTACCTTCTTCCGCCAACAGATAGCCAAGAAAGAGCAGATGCAGTGCATTGGCACCAAGAGCAACTATGTCAGTGCCGCCAACAGATTTATGGAGTTTCGTCATCACGAAGACCTCACCTTCTCTCAGATGACCAGCGAGATGATGGAAATGTATCAAGCATGGCTATGGAATAGAGGTGTCGGACAAAACACCGTGTCCTTCTATCTGCGAACCCTGCGCACACTCTACAACAAGGCAGTGGAAACAGGCCATGCGCCAGCCAAGGATATCTTTGCTCACGTGCAGACCGCTAACGTGAGAACTGCCAAACGAGCCATCTCTGTAAAGGATATTCGCAAGATAGAAAACCTGGACTTGCCAACAGGTTCCGCCCTTGACAAGGCACGAGACCTGTTCCTGCTCAGCTTCTATCTCCGAGGCATGGCATTCGTGGATATGGCGTTCCTGAAGAAGACAGACTTGAAATGCAGTATGGTGAGCTACAACCGTCGCAAAACCCACCAAAACCTCAATATCGAGTGGATGAAACCAATGCAAGCCATCATCGACAAATACGCCGAACAGACCAAGAACTCCCCTTATCTGCTACCCATCCTGACAGGCAAGGAATCCTCTCCATACACGGCATACCGCAAAGTGGAGCACAACACCAACTACAACCTGAAGAAAATCGGTGAGATGGTAGGCTTGAAGATACCGCTCACTACCTATGTGGCACGCCACACATGGGCAAGCGTAGCCTTGCACATGAACATCCCAATAGCCACTATCAGCCAGGGCATGGGACACAACTCCTATAAGACCACACAGATTTACTTGCAGTCATTAGACATAGCAACCATCAATGAAGCCAACAAGCGGATTATAAAAACGATCTCAAAAGAGTTGTACCTTAATTCCGCAACACTATATTTAACATTATTTATAAGTGCCTGAGCAACAAAAAGTTACCCAGGATTTTGCCATGTCAGAATTTTCACTTACCTTAGTGTTGCGAAAAGAAGACAAGCAAAACTC
>OJKP01000106.1_pt1 | contig 68748 bp, 55 predicted proteins | sample 1596521 | NCBI WGS metagenome assembly OJKP01 (sample SAMEA4350130, study PRJEB24818) | metagenome | biome: human; feature: gut; material: faeces | place: Denmark | collected 2013-09
ATGAAAGCGGCTTCGATAGTCAATGAAGCCTATTTCGTAGAGCAATGAAAGCGGCTTCGTAAGCAGTTGAAGCCTATTGCATTATTCTGATAGAAACTATAAAAAATATAGTTGACCACTTTAAACTTTATTAATAATACACGTTGACTCACAGTATTAACGTAACAACTCATACAATATGGGTGCTGAGTAATTACTTGCATCGATGATTGCATTTTTTAGCCATTTTTCTTTGTTTTTTCGCAATTTCTTTTTATCTTTGTACCATTATTCAAATAATGACTTTTTTCTCTAAAGAAAAAGATTCATTTATAAAAGAAAGATACGATATGAAAAATATGTTAGCTTTGAGCCAGGAAAGATTTTCGGCTCGCAAATTTACTTCTGAGGCTGTGAGTCAGGAGGATTTGGATTACATCATGGAGTGCGTGCGCATGGCACCATCGGCAGTCAACAAGCAGCCTTGGAAATGGCTCATCGTGCGCTCTGATGAGGCAAAGCAGAAACTGCAGGAATGCTATGACAGAGAGTGGTTTCGCTCGGCACCTATGTATATCGTAGGCATGAGAAATGTGGAGGAAAACTGGGTGAGAAGATACGACGGAAAAGCTCATGGCGACATCGATATGGCTATCGCTACCGAACATCTCTGTCTGGCTGCCACTGAAAGAGGATTGGGCACTTGCTGGGTCTGCAATTATAACACCGACAAGATGAAGCAACTTTTCTCCCGTCCTGGCTTTGAGGCAGTCGTCATCATCCCAATCGGTCATATAGCCGAAGATTGTCCGCATGCTGCAAAGAAGCGCAAGGATATGAGTGAAATCGTAGAGGAAATCTGATTTCTTATCTGCTCACTTGCATCTTATTCTATTTAATATATAGAAAAAAGTTTTATCTATTATTATAGAGTACCTATTATTTATAGAGTTTTACCTATATCATATAGAGTTTACCTATTATATATGGAGAAGGCTCCAATAAATAAAATCATTATTATGGGAAAGAAAATGAATCTGGAAACCAAGTCTTTTGCAGCTGCGATCTCATTCGCTCTCTGCTGCTCGTCTCTTTCGGCTACTGCTGCAAATACTGCATCTGTTGCAAATACTGCTACTGCTGCATTTTCCGCTTCTGCTGCATCTTCCACTTCTGTAGCATCTTCTGAATCTTCTAAGAATGTGGAATTGTCTGCGGCTTTCCCTGCGCAGCATTATCAGCCTACCAAGGAAAACCTGCAGGCGCGACAGGAATTTCAGGACGACAAGTTCGGAATCTTCCTGCATTGGGGGTTGTACAGTATGCTGGCAACGGGCGAATGGACGATGACCAACAAGGACCTGAACTATAAGGAATATGCTAAGTTGGCTGGCGGCTTCTATCCGTCTAAGTTTGATGCTGCCAAATGGGTGGCTGCCATCAAGGCTTCCGGAGCCAAATATATCTGTTTCACGACCCGTCATCACGAGGGCTTCTCCATGTTCAAAACCCAGTATTCTGATTATAATATCGTGGATGCCACTCCTTTCAAGCGGGATATTCTCAAGGAGCTGGCGGATGAATGCCACAAGCAGGGCATCCGCCTACATCTCTACTATTCACACATTGACTGGTATCGAGAGGATGCTCCGCAGGGAAGAACGGGCAGGGGAACCGGTCGCCCGAATCCGAAGGGTAACTGGCAGAGTTACTACCAGTTTATGAACCACCAGCTTACCGAACTGCTGACTCATTATGGCAAGATAGGCGCTATATGGTTTGATGGCTGGTGGGATCAGGATATCAATCCCGATTTCAACTGGCAGCTGCCTGAACAATATGCGCTGATTCATCGGCTGCAACCCGCCTGTATGATAGGCAACAATCATCATCAGGTGCCTTTCGAGGGAGAGGATTTCCAGATGTTCGAGCGTGATCTTCCTGGCGAAAACAAGTCGGGCTTGTCGGGACAGGACATCAGTAAACTGCCGCTGGAAACCTGCGAAACCATGAACGGGATGTGGGGATATAAGATAACCGATCAGGACTATAAATCCACCAAAACCCTGATTCATTATCTGGTGAAATCGGCGGGCAAGAATGCCAATCTCCTGATGAACATCGGTCCTCAGCCAGATGGTGAACTACCTGCTGTGGCCTTGGAGCGCCTGGCGGAAATGGGCGAGTGGATGAAAACATACGGTGAAACGATATATGGTACGAGAGCGGGCATCGTGACTCCTCACGACTGGGGCGTTTCCACCCAGAAGGGCAACCGACTCTTTGTGCATGTGCTGAAACTTCAGGACCAGTCTCTCTTCCTGCCTTTGGGCAACAGGAAGGTGAAGAAGGTATTCGACTTTGTGAGCAAGAAACCGCTCAAGATGCAGAAATGCAATGGTGGAATCATCCTCGACTTAGGCGCCATTCCTACTGAAATCGACAAGGTTGTGGAAATCCAACTGTGATATATCACATCTGTCATCGTTGCGCCTATATATATAATAAGGTGTAGCGATGATGGCATAAGACTGAAATTAATTTCAATGATGAAAAATTTGAGAGATTACCTGATAGTAGCCGGTCTGCTGCTATCGTCAACTGCGTTTTCTCAGACTCCAGGTGGGGCAGATGTTCCAGTGAGTGCGAGTCATTACAAAACGTATCATGGTGACGGTATTGACGACGTGCTGCAGTATGTGCCCATGGCTTCGGTCTTCGGACTGAAACTGCTGGGTGTAGAGGCGGAGAGTTCCTGGAAGCGCAGACTAACGGTTTCGGTCGTGTCTTTCGGACTGAATGCCGGAGTCACCTATGGTCTGAAACATACCATTCATAAAATGCGTCCCGATGGAACTGACAACCGTTCTTTTCCATCGGGCCATACCTCTATTGCCTTCTGCGGCGCCACCAATCTGATGCACGAATACCGCAAGGTTTCTCCCTGGATAGGCGTAGCTGGGTATGCATTAGCTACGGGAGTGGCGGTAGATAGAATCCGCCGCAACCGCCATCATTGGGGTGATGTCGTGGCCGGTGCTGCTATCGGAGTGGCTTCGGCAGAGGCGGGTTTTCTGATAGGCGATCTGATTTTGGGCAAAAAGAAGAAAAATGGTGGGGAAAGCCAGAATCATCTGAATTCCCAAACAGACCAAGGTGGTTATATCAGCCGGAAAAGCACGACTGATAAGTTAGACAATATCAGTCTTTCTGTTTCTCCTACGGGTTTGGCTTTCGCTATGAAATTATAGTGAGTCATATTGACAATCAAGATTAAAAAATCGAATATAAACAAGAAAACGATGATAGATAAACATCATTTTATAAGCAAGAAAGGCGTGATGGCACTCACTTTCAGTGCCGCCTTGTGTGCCTCTATGACAGTTCAGGCTGAAACCATCGAGGTGAAGAAGTTCAAATATGCAGGTCCATTTCCTGTCAGTCTGCCTTGGATGGCAGACAGCGTAGATATTAAGGGAGAAAAGTTTGCGATGGAAAAACTGTTGGATTCCCCGCTGTCGTTTACTTCCTTCAATCAGGGGAAAGAGGTTCCTTCCTTATCTTCCGCGTCATCTCCGCATGCCCTGAATCTGGCTTCTTTCAGTCTCTCCAATGAGCACCGGATGAAAGTGATGATCTCTGTGGAAGGTGTCAGCGAGTATCGGCTTTTTGTGGATGGAGAGCCTTTGAAGGGAAATGGAAACCAGTTTGAGATAGTTCTGTTGCCTTCTTCTCATCAGGTGGTGATCAAATATCTGGCTGCAAAGGATGATGCAAAGGTTCTGGTAAAAACGGGAAATGATCTGACTGCTCAGCCTTCTGGGAACCCTGCATTATCATCCAAAGAATCTGAAGAATCTCAGAAAAACTCTGCATATTCCCTGAAAATTGATGTCCCTTCAGCTTCTTCCAAGCGTGCATACAATATTTATGATGTGATCTGCGCGCCTAACTATTCGAGCGTATCACTCTCTCCGAATGGAAAATACGTGATTGTGCACAAAACCTGGGTTGACCGTCAGGGCAACAACCACAGTATCAATGAGGTGAGGAATTATCAGACAGGCAAGGTACTTGCTTCTTTCCAGGAAAACGTGAAGTGGATGCCTCGCAGCAATAAAATGTATTTCGTGCAGAAGAATAGTGAAAGTGCTATCGAGGCTAATGGAAATGCCGCAGCTGGCTCCGCACTCTCTTATGAAGCTGAAAGCTCCAGTCAGCAGTTGGTAACTGTCAATCCGCTGACGATGGAATGTGAGGTCTTGGCAACAAATATTCCGGAAGGCTTCTTCCAGTTTACTCCCGACGAGAAATCTCTGATCTATACGGTCACTACCGAGGGCAGAAAGAAGGATGCACAGGTTTATGACATCAAGGAACCGGATGACCGTCAACCGGGCTGGCGCAATCGCTCCAATCTTGCAAAATATGATTTGGCATCCGGCATTTTCCAGCCTATCACCTTCGGTTATCACAATATTTATCTCAATGATATCTCTGCCGATTCCCGCTATCTGCTTATCGGAAAGAGTGAGGACCGTCTCACCAAGCGACCAACTACCCTGACCTCGCTCTACAGACTGGATCTCCAAACCCTTCAGGCAGAAACCCTGGTGGATAAGGGCGAGTTTATCAATAGTGCTCTGTTCTCTCCAGATGGCAAGTCGATTCTTGTAAGTGCTTCTCCAGAGGCCTTTGACGGTATCGGCAAGAATGTGGAAGAAGGTCAGATTCCGAGCATGATAGATACGCAACTTTATCTGATGCCTGCCACGTCGAAGGGTGCCCTGCAGGTGCGTCCGCTCACCAAGGATTTCAATCCGAATGTGCTGAATGTAGTCTGGAGCAAGGTGGACGGGAATATCTATTTTTCGGCTGAAGACAAGGACTGCGTGCATCTTTTTCAACTGAATCCGAAATCAGGGAAATTTGCCCTGTTGAAGTCGCCTGAAGAGTATATCAAGTCCTTCTCTCTGGCATCTTCTGCTGCCGAAATGGCTTTCTCAGGACAGAGTGCATCCAATGCCGACCGCCTTTACAGGATGAATACCAAGGCGCAGAAAGCACAGGTGATAGACGACCTCAGTGCCCGCGAACTGAAAGATATCCAGCTGGGCGAATGCAAGGCGTGGAATTATGTGAACGCAAAGGGCGACACCATTTGCTGCCGCTATTATCTGCCTCCTCATTTTGATGCAGCCAAGAAATATCCGATGGTAGTCAACTATTATGGTGGTTGCAGTCCTACGAGCCGTACGTTCCAGAGCCGCTATCCTCATCATGTCTATGCAGCCATGGGCTATGTGGTGCTGGTGGTCAATCCAAGTGGAGCCACTGGTTTCGGACAGAAGTTCTCGGCACGCCACGTAGATACGGCTGGTGAGGGAGTGGCTGAAGATATCATAGCCAGCACCCAGGCATTCTGTGATGAACATGGTTTTGTGAACAGAAAGAAGATAGGATGTATCGGAGCCAGCTATGGCGGTTTTATGACCCAGTATCTTCAGACCAAGACGGATCTCTTTGCTGCTGCGATTTCTCATGCCGGTATCAGCGATCATACCAGTTATTGGGGCGAAGGCTATTGGGGATATTCCTACAGTCAGGTATCTATGGCCAATGAATATCCTTGGACCAACAAGCATCTCTTTGTAGATCAGAGTCCTCTTTATCGTGCCGACAAGATACATACGCCATTGCTTTTCCTGCATGGTACTGCTGATAACAACGTGCCGGTAGGAGAGAGCATCCAACTCTATACTGCGCTGAAAGTATTAGGCCGTCCTACGGTTATGGTGCTGGTAGATGGTCAGGATCATCATATCATCGACTACGAAAAGCGCATCAAATGGCAGAATACCATCTTTGCCTGGTTCTCCAAGTGGCTTCAGGATGATGACAGTTGGTGGAACGAGATGTATGGAAACGAAAAAATGTAAGTCTGAAAAGACTTACATTTTTTTGTTGCTTTATCTCAAATCTACGATTTCTGCTTTAGGGAAATCTTTGCTGTTGAAGACGAAAGTGCTGTTAGACACATTCTTAGCTCTGAAATTGCTCACCTTGATTGTGCTCCAGGAACTGCCCTGTCTCATCTTGATGACAGAAGGAACGTAGGTTTTCTTGTTGATGGTGATAATCAATTCCTGTACCGTACGCCTCTTGTTCTGAGCAATCAGGTGAACCTCATAGTTGCTGCCCGCATTTTTCAGGCTGGATTTGTAACCGGTCTTATATATATTGATAAATGTATAAGGGTTCATTGACATCTGCTGCGCCTGTGTAGGATTGCTGACATTTACCTCGTTGGTATTTTTCATATAAGTCCACTGCGTCTTACCATTATACCATACGGTAGCCTGCGGAGTGTGGGCATTAAACTTGTTGCCCTTGATGGCGATGGTGCCGGAAGTGGAACCGTATTTGGTACTTGACAGGCTGAAATTGGCGCTGGCGCCACCTTTGTTGCCTATGATTTTGGCAGTCTTATTTAAAACCTGCTGGGCTGTCTGTGCGAATGTTCCAAGACTCATCAGAGTCATGAAAGCAAATAAAATCATTTTTTTCATCATTCTTTCTTTATAAATTAAAAAAACTTTTCATGTTACTTAGATGCAAAGGTAACATGAAAAGTTTAATTAATATCTATTCTTTAAGAATTCTTAGTTTCTTTAAGCCTCGTTTAATCTTATCCTCTCAGTTGGAGAAGGAGCGTGTTCAGCTGGTTTTCGTCCTGCAGAAGCACCTCTCTTGGCTTACTTCCCTGGGCAGCACCTACGATTCCGGCTGCTTCCAACTGGTCCATCAGACGGCCGGCTCTGTTGTATCCGATACTGAATCGGCGCTGTATCATACTCGTACTTCCCTGTTGTGACAAGACGATGGCATGTGCTGCTTCCTCAAAGTAAGGGTCGAGATTGCGCGTATCCACATTTCCACCGCCCACAGCTTCTCCGTCATTGGCTGGCTCAGGAAGTTCGAGTGGCTCGATAGGACCAGGCTGGCTGGAGATGTACTCGTTGATGCGCTCAATTTCCGGCGTATCTACGAATGCACACTGTACACGTACCGGCTCGTTGCCATTCAGATAGAGCATATCGCCTCGACCTATCAGCTGGTTGGCACCTGTTCTGTCCAGAATGGTCTTGGAGTCTATGGCAGATGTCACCTTGAAGGCGATACGGCCTGGGAAGTTGGCCTTGATATTACCCGTAATGATGGTTGTAGTAGGACGCTGGGTTGCGATAATCATGTGGATACCCACGGCACGAGCCAGCTGGGCGATACGAGCGATAGGAAGTTCCACCTCCTTGCCGGCTGTCATGATCAAGTCGCCAAACTCATCTATGATTACCACCACGTATGGCATATATTCATGTCCGTCGGTCAGCTTGAGCCTGTGGTTGATGTACTTCTGGTTATACTCCTTGATGTTTCTGGCACCGGCTTTCTTCAGCAGGTCGTATCGGCTATCCATCAGCACACAGAGACTATTGAGCGTTCTTACCACCTTGGTAACATCTGTGATGATAGGTTCTTCCTCGTCAGAAACTGCTGCCATGAAATGGTTGGCGATGCGGGAGTAAACGCTGAATTCCACCTTCTTAGGGTCGATGAGCACCAGTTTCAGCTCATTAGGATGCTTCTTATATAATAAAGAGGTGATAATCGCATTCAGACCCACAGATTTACCCTGTCCGGTGGCACCGGCTACGAGCAGGTGAGGAATCTTGGCCAAATCTACCATGAAAACCTCATTGGTGATCGTCTTACCAAGAGCGATAGGAAGTTCCATCTTGGTTTCCTGGAATTTCTTGGAGTTGAGGATACTTTCCATGCTCACGATATTGGCCTTGGCATTCGGCACCTCGATACCGATGGTTCCCTTGCCAGGAATAGGAGCGATGATACGGATACCCAAAGCTGCGAGACTCAGGGCGATATCATCTTCCAGATTTTTGATCTTGGAGATGCGCACACCTTCAGCTGGCTGGATTTCGTAGAGTGTAATCGTAGGACCTACCGTAGCTCGGATGGTCTTAATCTGCACACCGAAATTGCCCAAAACCTCAATGATTCGGTTCTTGTTGGCTATCTGTTCCTCTTCGTCAATATAAGCACCGTTGTCCTCATACTTCTTCAGCAGGTTGAGCGTAGGGTACTTATATCGGGTGAAAGGTTCTTTCGGGTTGATAGGCGTATTCAGCTCTACGGTGCTGCTCACGGTGTTGCTGGAAGCCTGTTCCTCGTTGGCAGCTACGGAAATATCCATGCCGATATGCTGGGAAGCGAGTTCGGCAGCTTTCTTTTCATCAGCTTCAGCCTGCGCTCTCTCGTTGCGCAATCTGCGCTGGTTTTCCAGGAAAGATACGTTAGGATCTTTGGTTGCAGCCGCTACAGAAGCGCTTTCGCCTGCTGCATCTTCTACATCGGCAGCATGTTCTGCATCCATATTTCCAGCCGTCATATTTTCAGCGTTATGTGCAGCTGCTCCTTCTTCTGCTTTATCTGGATTAACATCCAAATCTATCACCTTGGCAGGCTCCGGATCCTTAAACTCAGATTCCTCAGGTTCTTCTTCCTCCTCCTGTTTCTGTCCATTTTCAGCATTCGCATAAGCCTGCGCAATGGCATCCGGTTCGTTGTCTTCACCATTTTTGCCGTGATTGGTGATTTCGAAGTGCACCTTACTTGTAATATAGCCAATCGGGTTGAGCGCCTTTCGGATCACGGTGATGGTTTCCGTCGTCAGGTAGGTGAGGAAAGCGATGGCAGTAAAGAGCAGAATCGCTGTAAGACCCGGTGCACCCACTACGTTTTCCAAGTTCTGTACGACAAAGATTCCATGCTTTCCGCCAGGATTGAAGATAAGTCCACCCGTAAGTGGTGTCAGGAATTTGGCAAATGTGATGGCACACCATTCCATGACAATCATGGTGCTTAAAAACCATTTCCACAGATTGATTTTATAGGCATGCATGAGCTGCAATCCCCATATTATAAAAAAGGTAGGGAGCAGGAATGATGGAAAACCGAAATTCTGTGAAATCAGCCAGTAGGAGATGATAGCACCCAGCGAACCGCAATAATTCTGAAACTGGTGCTCACTGTTGGTCCATTCTCCCGTTCGCATTTCTTCCAGAATACTTTGGTCTGCCGCGCCCGTATTCAAAAAAGAAACCATCGCGATGATGGTAACTACAGAAATGGTGACCAGAGCCAGTCCTAAGAAGAAATCTGTAATAGTATTATTGAAAATATATTGTAAGCCAATTGCTTGACTGAAGCTTTTGGTTTTCTGTTCAGTTCTTTTTTTTGCCATTTTGATGTTCTTGAATTATTTATCTTGCAAAAGTAGCTAAAATAATCGAAAAAATCGAGATTTTAATGCTAATTTTTCTAATTTTTGCGAGAAAGTTGATTTACATTTGGTCATTTCATTTATAAATTGTACTTTTGCATTCTGAAATCTTGGAAATAATAATGAAGACAATATTCAAAAAGTATGATAAGCATGCTATTGTAGCATTGCCCAGAGTAATCTTTGAGGGGGAAATTAAGGTAATAGATCACCCGGAGGATGTTGAGGCGGCAATTGATTTTTTGCTGTCCCAAGACATTCTTGGTATCGATACGGAAACTCGTCCTTCTTTCAAAAGAGGTGTAAGCTATGAGGTGTGCTTGCTTCAGGTAAGTACAGAGGATGTATGTTTTCTGTTCCGCTTGAATTATGTGGGAATGCATCCGGCTATCATTAGATTCCTGACTGATAAGAAGGTACCTAAGATTGGTCTTTCCTGGCATGATGATCTTAATCAGCTTCATAAAAGGGCTGATTTTGAACCGGGCAACTTTATCGAGATTCAGGATATGGCTAAGGATTTGGGACTGATTGATATGAGTCTGCAGAAAATTTACGCCAACCTCTTTCACCAGAAAATCAGTAAGGCGCAGCGATTGAGCAACTGGGAGGTTACTGAGTTGAAAGATTCACAAAAAATATATGCTGCTACTGATGCTTGGGCGTGTATTCAACTCTATAAGGAGTTCAACAAACTCAACGAGACTCATGATTATGTGCTGATTGAGCCGAAAATAGAGGATCCTCAGGCAGATGCATCTCAGACAGAATCGCAGCCAGCATCTCAAGTAGAGTCTCATGCTGAATTTCATGTAGAATCTCAAGTAAAGCCTCAAGTCGAACTGATTTCTCAATCGAAAGCATCATCTTGAAACCATATATAATAAGGTGTAATACAGATACAAAATAGACAATATACTAAGTAAGATTATATGTATAAGAAAATATATTTGAAGAGGGGAAAGGAAGAGTCCCTGAAACGTTTTCATCCTTGGGTCTTCTCTGGCGCTATCGCTCAGATGGACGAGGGAATCGTAGAAGGTGAGATTGTACGTGTCATCACTTCTACCGGGGATTTTATAGCTGTGGGACATTATCAGATAGGTTCCATCGCAGTTCGTGTTCTTTCTTTCCATGATGTTGCCATCGATGATGAGTTCTGGTGCTCTCGTCTGGATTCTGCCCTCAAGATGCGTATCGCTGTGGGTATCGCCGACAATGCTGCCAATAATACCTATCGACTGGTGCATGGTGAGGGTGATAACCTGCCTGGACTGGTTATCGACTGCTACGGAGAGACTGCCGTGATGCAGGCGCATAGCGTGGGTATGCACGTCAACAGAATGGAAGTAGCTCAGGCTCTTGCAAAAGTGATGGGCGACAGACTCAAGAATATTTATTATAAGAGTGAAACAACTTTGCCATTCAAGGCTGATCTCCGTCAGGAAAACGGATTTATTTTGGGTGGTGATGCTGACAATGTGGCTGTTGAGAATGGATTGAAATTCCATATCGACTGGTTGAGAGGTCAGAAGACCGGTTTCTTTGTGGATCAACGCGAAAATCGTTCGCTTCTGGAACATTATGCCAAAGGCAAGAGCGTACTGAATATGTTCTGCTATACCGGAGGCTTTTCCGTATATGCCATGAGAGGCGATGCCAAACTCGTGCATTCTGTAGATAGCAGCGCCAAAGCGATAGAGTTGACCAATGAGAATGTGAATCTCAACTTCCCTGGTGACAGCCGTCATGAGGCTTTCTGCGAAGATGCATTCAAGTATCTTGACGATCACGACCAGCAGTATGATCTCATCGTGCTCGACCCGCCTGCTTTTGCCAAACACAGAGCTGCTCTGCGCAATGCTTTGAAAGGTTATACCCGCCTGAACGTGAAGGGACTTCAGCGCATCAAGCACGGAGGCATCCTCTTTACTTTCAGCTGCTCGCAGGTAGTTACGAAAGACAACTTCCGCAATGCTGTTTTCACGGCAGCTGCACAGGCAGGACGAAAGGTGAGAATCCTGCATCAGCTTCATCAGCCAGCCGACCATCCTATCAATATCTATCATCCGGAAGGTGAGTATCTCAAGGGATTGGTCTTGTATGTAGAATAAGGAATGAAACGATTATGAAGAAAGCGACTGTAGTTGCGTTTTTGCTGGTAGCATGGCTTTCGGCACTTGTCGGATGCAGCGACTCCAAGGAGAAAGTCCGTCGCCTGTCTATGCAGGAAAAGGCGCGTCAAGATAGTATTGACAAAGCTTCTTTCAAGGTGGGTGTCATGCCTACCTTGGATTGTCTGCCTGTCTTTGTGGCACATGATGAAAAACTTTTCGACTCCCGGGGAGTTACTGTGCATCTGAAGTGCTACTCTGCGCAGATGGACTGCGATACTGCTCTTGAACGGGGGCGGGTAGAAGGTGCTGTCTCAGATCTGATACGCGCCCGGCATATCATCAAAAGAGGAACTCCTTTGGAATTTCCTATTTCTACCAATACTTATTGGCAATTGATTACCAATAGGAGAGCACGTATCTCAGAACTGAAGCAGCTTTCTGACAAGATGATTGCCATGACAAGATATTCTGCTACTGATTATCTGGCTGATTTGGCGATAGACAGTGCCAAACCTAAATATGATGTATATCGGGTGCAGATTAATGATGTGAGAATACGTCTGAAAATGCTGCTCAATAATGAAATGGATGCGGTTCTTTTGACGGAACCTCAGGCCACTATAGCCCGAAAAGAGCGGCATCCTGTTCTCATGGACAGCAGAGATAAGGGCTTGAGATTGGGCGTCTTTGCTTTTAGAGAAAAGGCACTTAAATCTACTGAACGAAAAAAGCAACTTGATTTATTCATCAAAGGATATAATCAGGCTGTTGACAGTATAAATAAAAATGGTTTTGTACACTATTCGGATTTATTCCGTAAATATTGTGATGCAGATCTTGCTGCAGTGAAGGCTTTGCCGAAACTGAAGTTTGACCATGCTGGTAAACCGAAAACTGTTGATTTTTTACGACCTTACAAAAAGTAATAAACTATGAATGGATTAAATTCAAAAAGCCCAATTTTGCAGATAACTGTAGAATGTGGGGATGGTTATTATCGTAAGTGTCTAACGCATTCTAACGAGTATTTAATCCAAAATCCTATCTGTCCGGGTTTGAAAGACGAAGTGCAGGATGTGTTGGACACTTTTGATAAAATGGTTTACTGCTATGCTAAGGGTATCAAAGATCCAAAAATGGCAGAAATATATGCGGGCATTGAATCTTTCTGTCGTAATTTGGTACATCATCTTCAGATGTATGAAGCCATTCAGAATGATTCTTTGTTTAAGGCTGCTTATGATAGCAGTAAGGCTTTAGATTTAAGACAAATTGGAGAAAGAGCGGAGAAGGGAGATGTCGATAAAGATTTCCTTGATAGCGTCTTTTCTTATGTTCTAACTGTTCGTCTGTGGGATGACCGAAAACTATCTTATTTTGCAGATCTTGTTTCCAATCCTGCAACTGATTATCGTGTAGCTGCTATGATGATATCTGCAGCCATGTTGTCATCAATCAAAGTCTTCAATTATAAAATGATGACAACTTTCTACGATCTTTGGAAAAAGTCTCAGGATGTGAAGATAAAAGAACGTATTCTTGTGGCTTGGACAGTCATGTTGATTTCCGCAGATATCAAGAATTACTCTTATGTAAAAAAGTTTGTTAATAAAATCAAGGAAGATGAACCTACAATCGCACATCTTTATGCTATCCAGAAACAGATTCTTTTCTGTATGGATGCTGCAGAAGATGCTCAACAATTCAGCGCAGATATCATGAATGCGTTCCCTGATGAAAAATGGAACCGGCCTCTGGAAAACGATGAAAAACCTTCTCTTGACGAGATCCTCACTCCAGAAAAGAAAGAGGAAATGGTGATGTCTATTGATGAAAATATCAATAAAATGGTGAATATGCAGAAGCAGGGAGCTGATGTCTTCTTCGATGGTTTCTCTCAGATGAAGAGTTTTGATTTCTTCAATACGGCATCCAATTGGTTTGTTCCATATTATGAGTCTAATCCTGCCCTGTATCCCTTGTTGGAAATTCTGGAGGGTGATGATACTTTCTTGAGAACTCTGAAACTTTCACATTCTTTCTGTGATGGGGATAAATACAGTTTCAGTTTTTGTATGGCTGCATCTTTGAAAGGTACTTTGTCTGCACTCTTACCTATTGTAAAAGAAGGATTCGGACCTATGTTTAGTGAAACCGATGTTCATGATTCTAAAGAATTGGCTTTCCTGATAAGAAGAGAATGCTTGCAGGATTTGTATCGTTTCCTGACTTTATCTTCTTTCAAAAATTCGTTTCCGAAGGTTTTCTCATCAGAACAAGATTCAATTGCATATTTCTTTGCCAAGCCTTTATTTAAGGCTGATGAAAAGTTTGATAGAGTTAGGCTCTATATCTGCGATTTCCTTTTTAAGCGCAATCAGTCTGTGCGCTTAAGTTTCTTCCTCTCTGATACTCCAAGATGTAAGGAAGAAAAGTTAATGAAGGGATTATTCCTGTTGTCTATGACAGAATATGAGTTAGCTATTGATGTGCTTTCTCCGTATCAGGACGAAGAAGAAAATGTTGAAGTTATCAAACCAGCTCTGGTCAAGTGTTATATTGGTCTGCATCAATATGATAAAGCTTTGGAACTGTGTGAGCAGTTGATCAGTTTGAAGTCAACGACGAAGAGATTGCTACAGAAGGTTTACTGTCTCTTCCAGTTGTATCGTACGGATGAAGCCATGGCTATTCTATATGAAATGGATTACAAAAATCCTAATGATCTGCAGATTCTCCGTCCTTTGGCTTGGGGAAATATCTTAAGATTTGAATATGAGAAGGCGAAGGATATATATGAACGTTTAGCATCTGATGATTTTTCTTCCATCCCTGAAGATTCTTATAATTTGGCTATATGTTTATGGTTGCAGGGTGATGTTAGAACTAGTATTTCACTCTTCAATAGGTATTTGGAACTTGCCGATATTGATGTCGCAGCCCTGATCCAACAGCTTTATGATGATTTTAAGATGTTGAAGAATAATGGTGTTCTGGAATTTGAAGTGAATATCTTGAAGGATGCTATTTCACAATATGTAGAAAGAAAACAAAAAAGGTAATTCGTTTTGTCTGTTAGAAGAATGGCAATTCGCCTTTATCTTAATATATATAATATGAATGAGTAATTATGCCAGATAATCGAAAAAAAAATAATGGAAAAAAGGGAACTTCCCCGATTGATCCTAATTTCGCACATGTTCAGCCCCAGGCTGTAGAAATCGAGAGGGTGGTGCTCGGTGCTTTGATGGTTGACTCTGATGCCTTTTCTGTGGTATCGGAGCTGCTCAAACCTGAAACTTTCTACGAGCCTCGCCATCAGAAGATATACGAGGCTATCCGTAATATGAACATGGACGAACGTCCTGTGGATATTATGACGCTCAATGATGAACTCTCCAAGATGGGCGAGATTGACAAAGTGGGTGGTGTAGACTATTTGATGGAGATTTCTTCACAGGTGGCTTCTGCTGCTCATGTGGAATCTCATGCCCGTATCCTGGCGGAGAAATATATGCAGCGACAGCTGATTCACTTTGCTGGTGACATAGAAACGAAAGCCTATGACAGCAGCGTGGATGTGGATGAACTGATGCAGCAGGCGGAAGGATCCTTGTTCCAGATTTCGCAGAACAACATGAAGCAAGACTTTACGCAGGTGGCTCCTGTGGTAAAGAATGCTGTGGAAATTCTGCAGCGAGCTGCCAGCAACAAGGGTGGTCTTACCGGTATTCCTACCGGTTATGTAGGAATGGATGAGATCACTTCCGGATGGCAGGCCTCCGATCTGGTGATTATCGCAGGACGTCCTGCCATGGGTAAAACTTCCTTTGCACTAAGTATTGCCAAGAATGTGGCTGTTGATTATGGGGTTCCTATCGGCTTCTTCTCTCTTGAAATGAACAACGTCCAGCTGGTCAACCGTCTTATCAGTAATGTATGCGAGGTCTCTGGACGTAAGATTCTGAATGGTCAGCTGGACCCTTCTGACTGGGAACGACTGGACAAGAGAATCGGCAGATTGACCGATGCTCCTATCTATGTGGACGATACACCGGGCCTCTCGGTGTTTGAATTGAGAACCAAGGCTCGCCGACTGGTGCGCGAAAAAGGTGTCAAGATTATCATGATTGACTACTTGCAGCTGATGAATGCCAACGGTATGAAATTCGGCAGCCGACAGGAGGAGGTCTCTACCATTTCCCGTTCTCTCAAGGGACTTGCCAAGGAGTTGGATATTCCTGTCTTGGCTTTGTCTCAGTTGAGTCGTAACGTAGAAAACCGTGAGGGACTTGAAGGAAAACGCCCACAGTTGAGTGACCTCCGTGAGTCTGGAGCCATCGAGCAGGATGCCGATATGGTACTCTTTGTGCATCGTCCGGAGTATTATCACATCTATCAGGATGAAAAGGGAAACGATCTCCATGGTATGGCACAGATCATTATCGCCAAGCATCGTAAAGGTTCTACGGGAGATGTGTTGCTCAACTTCCGTGGTGAGTTTACCCGTTTCCAGGATCCTACTGAGGCGGCAGCTTCATCACCAGCCGCTGATGGTGGTGGTGAAATTATAGGTTCACGTATGAATGGAGGAGGCGAATTACCTCCACCTCCAGGCGACTTGCCTTTCTAAATATGCACAAATATTACGATTTTGGGTATAAATTTACGCTTCGAATACTAAATTGTTATCTTTTAGATTAAAAAAGTGATAAATTGTTTGTTCATGTCGAATAAATATATTACCTTTGCAATCGTAAATTAAAAAATAAGAATTATGGCAATTGAAACATTGAACATTAGCAGCATTATTATTCGACTTCGACTGCAGTATGTAGGCGGAAGTGATGAGGTATGCGTATAGTTCATGGATTATGATATAATAAGCCTTTCCACTTCCGTATAGAAGTGTGAAAGGCTTTTTTGTTAAAAACTTCGGTTGTCTTCTTGGGTATAGAATAATAAAAAAAGATATTGATATGAGTGACAGATTATTTATTTTCGACACAACCCTGCGAGATGGTGAGCAGGTGCCTGGATGTCAGTTGAACACAGTGGAAAAAATTCAAGTGGCAAAGCAGTTGGAGCTACTCGGCGTTGATGTTATCGAAGCTGGTTTCCCTATCTCTAGTCCAGGTGATTTCAATTCGGTTGTGGAGATTTCTAAAGCCGTGACTTGGCCTACGATTTGTGCCCTTACTCGTGCGGTGGAGAAAGATATTGACTGTGCTGCCGAGGCTTTGAAGTATGCTAAGCATAAGCGTATTCATACGGGTATTGGTACAAGCGATAGCCATATCAAATATAAGTTCAATTCTAATCGTGAAGAAATCATCGAGCGTGCTGTTGCTGCTGTAAAGTATGCTAAAAAATACGTCGAGGATGTGGAATTCTATGCAGAGGATGCTGGACGTACGGATAATGAGTATCTGGCTCGCGTGGTAGAGGCGGTCGTAAAGGCAGGTGCTACGGTTGTGAATATTCCTGATACTACCGGCTATTGCCTTCCTGAGGAATATGGTGCTAAAATCAAGTATCTGATGGAGCATGTGGATGGTATTGAAAATGCCCGTATTTCTACTCACTGTCATAATGACCTCGGTATGGCAACTGCCAATACGCTCCAAGGTGTGTTGAATGGTGCCCGTCAGGTGGAGGTTACGATGAATGGTATCGGTGAACGTGCTGGTAATACTTCTCTTGAGGAAATTGCCATGATTCTGAAGTGTCATAAGCATCTCAATATTGATACCAATATAAATACGACTAAGATTGTTCCGATGTCTCGTATGGTGAGCAGTCTCATGAATATGCCTGTTCAGCCTAACAAGGCCATCGTGGGTCGTAATGCTTTTGCTCACTCTTCTGGTATCCATCAGGATGGTGTGTTGAAGAATGTTCAGACTTATGAGATTATTGATCCTAAGGATGTGGGATTGGATGATAATGCTATCGTATTGACAGCTCGCTCTGGTCGTGCGGCATTGAAGTATCGTCTCCATGTAAATGGTGTCAATGTGGACGATGAAGAGAAACTCGATAAGATTTACAAGAAGTTCCTCCAGTTGGCTGATAAGAAGAAAGAGGTTACTGACGAGGATGTGTTGATGCTCGCTGGTGCTGATTCTGCTGACAAGCATGGTGTTCAGCTCGACTGGTTGCAGGTTACTACCGGTAAGGGTGTCAAGAGTGTGGCAAGTATTGGTCTCAATATCGCTGGGCAGAAGTTCGAGGCTGCATCTTCTGGTAATGGTCCTGTGGATGCTGCTATCCGTGCTCTCAAGAAGGTGATTACCAAGGAAATGAACCTCAAAGAGTTCACTATTCAGGCTATTGACAAGGGCTCTGATGATGTGGGTAAGGTTCATATGCAGGTAGAATACGATGGTCATGTTTACTATGGCTTCGGTGCTGATACCGATATTGTGACAGCTTCTGTAGAGGCTTATATTGATTGTATTAACAAGTTCAAGGTGAGATAGTTATTCAGTTTATATATATATATCTTGACTTGTCATTAAACTTAAACTATAAATATTAAACATTAGCATAATGAATACATTATTCGACAAGATTTGGGACAAGCATGTTGTCCAGATTGTACCAGATGGTCCTACACAGCTTTACATCGACCGTCTTTACTGTCACGAAGTTACATCACCTCAGGCTTTTGCTGGTATGCGAGCACGCGGACTCAAGATGTTCCGCCCAGGCCAGATTTTCTGTATGCCTGACCACAATACTCCTACTCACGATCAGGATAAACCAATCGAGGATCCTATCTCAAAGAAACAGGTAGATACCTTGGCAAAGAACACCGCTGATTTTGGCGTAACTCACTTTGCCATGAACACCAAGGATAATGGTATCATTCACGTGGTTGGTCCTGAGAAGGGTCTTTCTCTTCCTGGTATGACCATCGTTTGCGGTGATTCTCATACTTCAACCCACGGTGCAATGGGTGCCGTTGCTTTCGGTATCGGTACTTCTGAGGTGGAGATGGTGATGGCTTCACAATGTATTCTCCAGAGCAAACCAAAGTCTATGCGTATCAGCATCAATGGTAAACTCGGCAAGGGTGTTACTGCTAAGGATGTGGCACTCTATCTGATGAGCCAGCTCACTACTTCTGGTGCTACCGGTTACTTCGTCGAGTATAGTGGCGATGTTGTGAAGGATATGTCTATGGAAGGTCGTTTGACTCTCTGTAACCTCTCAATCGAGATGGGTGCCCGTGGTGGTTTTGTAGCTCCTGATGAGACAACTTTCGAGTACATCAAGGGTCGCGAATATGCTCCTAAGGGTGAAGACTGGGATAAAGCTGTAGCTTATTGGAAAACCTTGCAGAGTGGCGATGACGCTGTATTCGATAAGGAATTGACTTTCGATGCTAAGGATATCGAACCTCGTATTACATATGGTACCAATCCTGGTATGGGTATCGGTATCACAGAGAATATTCCAACTCTTGACCAGATTCCTGAGGAAGAACAGGCTGGCTTCAAGAAGAGCCTTAACTACATGGGCTTCCAGCCTGGTGAGAAACTCGAAGGTCATCCTATTGATTATGTATTCTTGGGCGCTTGTACCAATGGTCGTATTGAGGACTTCCGTGCCTTTGCTTCTTTGGTTAAAGGTAAGAAGAAGGCTGAGGGCGTAACTGCTTGGCTTGTACCTGGTTCATGGTTGGTTGATAAACAAATTCGTGAAGAAGGAATCGATAAGATTGTAGAGGCTGCTGGTTTCGAAATCCGTCAGCCAGGATGCTCTGCTTGTCTCGCTATGAACGATGATAAGATTCCTGCAGGTAAGTATTCTGTAAGTACATCAAACCGTAATTTTGAGGGTCGCCAGGGACCAGGTTCCCGTACAATCCTTGCCAGTCCTTATGTGGCAGCAGCTGCTGCTATCACTGGTAAGATTACCGATCCAAGAGAGTTCATGAAATAGTGTTTGATTATCAAGCAAACACTTAACTTTAAAAATTAAACTTTTAAATAACGATGAAACAGAAATTCAATGTAATTACATCAAGCTGCATTCCTCTTCCTTTGGAGAATGTTGATACAGACCAGATAATTCCTGCCCGTTTCCTCAAAGCTATTGACAAGGAAGGTATGGGCGACAACCTTTTCCGTGACTGGCGTTATAATGCTGACGGTACTCCTAAGCCTGATTTCGTGATGAACGACCCTTCTTACAGTGGCGTCATCCTCGTAGCAGGTAAGAACTTCGGTTCTGGTTCTTCTCGTGAGCATGCTGCCTGGGCCATTGCTGGCGCTGGCTTCCGTGTTGTCATCAGCTCTTTCTTCGCTGATATTCACAAGAACAACGAGTTGAACAACCTTGTTTTGCCAGTTGTCGTAAGTGAGGAATTCCTGAAGGAACTTTTCGAGAGCATCGATAAGGATCACAAGACAGAAGTAAAGGTGGATCTTCCTAACCAGACCGTTACTAATCTTGCTACTGGTAAGAGCGAGCATTTCGAGATCAATGGCTACAAGAAACATTGTCTCGAGAATGGTTTGGATGATGTGGATTTCCTCGTGCAGAACCGTGACAAGGTAGAGGCTTGGGAAGCTAAAAACAAGTAATTATGGATGTTAACGCAAAGAGAGATAATTCTCGTATCAAGGAGATTGAAATCATGGACTGTACGCTGCGTGATGGCGAACAGACCAATGGCGTCAGTTTCCTTCCTCACGAGAAGTTGATGATAGCAAGAATGCTGTTGCACGATATCAATGTGGATCGCATTGAGGTGGCTTCAGCTCGTGTTTCGGAAGGCGAAAAGGATGCTGTCGCTCGTATTTGCCGTTATGCTAAGACCATTGGTAAACTGGATTCCGTTGAGGTACTTGGATTCGTGGATAACAATAAGAGTGTAGATTGGATTGCTGAATGTGGCGGTCATGTTATCAACCTCTTGGCAAAGGGCAGTTACAAGCACTGCACCCAGCAGCTCAAGATGTCCCCTGAGGAGCATCTTGCGCATATCAAGCAGACCATTGATTATGCTTTGAGCAAGAATTTCACTGTAAATCTCTACTTGGAGGATTGGTCGAGCGGAATGCGCGATAGTCGTGACTATCTCTTCATGATGATGGATGAACTGGTCAAGCTGCCTATCAAGCGTTTCCTTCTTCCTGATACTTTAGGTATTCTGAACCCATTGCAGTGTGTGGAGTATATGCGCCTGATGGTGCGCCGCTATCCGAATACTCACTTCGATTTCCATGCTCATAATGATTATGACTTGGCGGTGAGCAATTCTTTGGCTGCAGTACTGAGTGGTGCCAAGGGACTTCACGTTACCGTAAATGGTCTGGGTGAGCGTTGTGGCAATGCGCCTTTAGCGAGCGTGCAGGTGATTCTGAAGGATATGTTTGAGGCTAAAACCAATATCAAGGAAGATCGTCTGAATGATATCTCCCGTCTGGTAGAGGGATATAGTGGTATTGCTGTGGCTCCGAATACTCCTGTCGTGGGTGATAATGTCTTTACCCAGGTGGCTGGTGTTCATGCTGATGGCGATAACAAGGACAAACTTTATTGCAATGATCTGGTGCCGGAACGATTTGGCAGACATCGTGAATATGCACTTGGCAAGAACTCCGGTAAGGCTAATATTGTTCAGAATCTTAATGAACTGGGTTTGGAGTTGACGCCGGAGCAGACCAAGGCGGTGACGAAACGTATTACCGAACTGGGTGATCGCAAACAGTTGGTAACTCAGGATGATCTTCCTTATATCGTGAGCGATGTGCTGAAACATTCCGCTCCTGAAGATAAGGTAAAGCTGGTAAGCTATATGGTGTCAACTTCTTATGGTTTGAAGCCTATTGCAAGTGTAAAAGTTGAAATCGATGGCAAGGAATATGAAGATCAGAGTACTGGTGATGGCCAGTATGATGCTTTCGTGAAAGCTTTACGTAATATATATAAGGTAAAGCTTGGCAAAACCTTCCCATTGCTTGATAACTATCAGGTGAGTATTCCTCCTGGCGGTCGTACAGATGCACTTGTTCAGACTGTCATCACTTGGCGTGAAGGTGATCGTATCTGGAGAACCCGTGGTTTGGATGCCGATCAGACAGAGGCTGCTATCAAGGCCACGCTGAAGATGATCAATATGTATGAGGCAGATAAGAGTGACGAACAGCCAGTATCACCTCGAAATTTAGATATGGAATAAAAACGATTAAAAAATAAATAAAATGAAATTAAACATTGCAGTTCTCGCCGGTGATGGTATCGGACCAGAGATTATGAAGCAGGGCGTTGCTGTTATGCAGGCCATTGCAGAGAAATTCAATCACGAGTTTACTTACAACGAGGCTATCTGCGGCGCTCATGCTATCGATGAGGTAGGTGATCCATTCCCAGAGGAGACCTTCAAGACTTGTATGGATGCTGATGCTGTACTTTTCGCAGCTGTTGGTGACCCACGTTTCGACAACAATCCTACAGCCAAGGTTCGTCCAGAGCAGGGGTTGCTCGCTATGCGTAAGAAGTTGGGCCTTTTTGCTAATGTACGTCCTGTTGCAACATTCGATTGCTTGCTCCATAAGTCTCCTTTGAAAGATGAACTCTTGAAGGGTGCTGACTTTGTTGTCATTCGTGAGTTGACCGGTGGTATGTACTTCGGTGAGAAGTATCAGGATAACGACAAGGCTTACGATACAGATATCTACACACGTCCTGAGATTGAGCGCATCTTGAAGGTTGCTTTTGAGTTTGCCATGAAGCGCAATAAGCACTTGACTGTTGTCGATAAGGCAAACGTTTTGGCTTCTTCTCGTCTCTGGCGTCAAATTGCTAAGGAAATGGAACCTCAGTATCCTGAGGTTAATACCGACTATATGTTTATCGACAATGCTTCTATGCGTGTGTTGACAGAACCTACTTTCTTCGATGTCATCGTAACAGAGAATACCTTCGGTGACATCCTGACTGATGAGACCTCATGCATTACAGGTTCTATGGGTTTGCAGCCATCCAGCTCTTTGGGTGAGCATACTCCATTGTTTGAGCCTGTTCATGGTTCGTGGCCACAGGCAGCTGGCAAGAATCTTGCCAACCCTGTAGCTCAGATTCTTTCTGCAGCCATGTTGCTTGAGCACTTTGGTCTGAACGAGGAAGGTGCTTTGATTCGCAAGGCTGTTGATGCATCTCTTGATGCCAATGTCCGTACACCTGAAATTCAGGTTGAGGGCGGTGCACAGTACGGTACCACTCAGGTTGGTGAGTGGATCGTAAACTGGATCAAGAATGCGTAATCTACAGATGCTATATTTATATATGATTATAGTATTCTCATGGGGAATGTTTCTTACATTCCCCATTTTTATTGCTTGTTTCTTTGGCTCAAAATATCAAAAGTTTCTTAAATAAAGAAAATATCTCTCATTTTTAATATTATTTAGATTGCTATATTCGTCTATCTGAGGCTAAATGATTACTTTTGCGAATGTTTTAATAATTGCTCCTTATCTTAGAGTGATTAAATACGATTTTAATTTAGAGTTTAAACGTAAAAGTATATAGATTATGGCAGAAGCTATAGATATCCGCGAATTGAATATCCGGATTGAACAACAAAGTCATTTCGTTACCAATCTGGTAACTGGCATGAATAAAGTCATTGTAGGGCAGAAGCACCTTGTTGACTGTCTTTTGATAGGCTTACTTTCAGATGGTCACATTCTCCTGGAAGGTGTGCCTGGATTGGCTAAGACCCTTGCAATTAAAACACTGTCTCAGTTGATTAGTGCCGATTATAGCCGCATACAGTTTACTCCAGATTTGTTGCCAGCCGATGTGATCGGTACACAGATCTATTCCCAGAAGGATGAGTCTTTTCATGTAAAGAAAGGCCCAGTCTTTGCAAACTTTGTGTTGGCTGATGAAATCAACCGTGCACCTGCTAAAGTACAGAGTGCTTTGCTGGAAGCCATGCAGGAACATCAGGTTACGATTGGCGAACAGACGTTTAAGTTGCCTAATCCTTTCCTTGTTATGGCTACTCAGAACCCTATAGAACAGGAAGGTACTTATCAGTTGCCAGAAGCGCAGGTTGACCGTTTCCTCCTTAAGGTTGTCATTGATTATCCATCTTTGGAAGAGGAAAAACTTATCATCCGTGAAAATATTCAGGGCAGCATGCCTACTGTGACAGCTGTTACTTCTGCCGATGAAATCCTCAAGGCTCGTAGCATTGTCAATGAGGTGTATATTGATGAAAAGATTGAGCAGTATATTGCTGACATCGTTTTTGCTACCCGTTATCCAGACCATTATGGACTGGCTGATTTGAAGGATATGATTACCTTCGGTGGTAGTCCTCGTGCAAGTATCTCTTTGGCTAAGGCAGCACGAGCATACGCTTTCATCAAGCACCGCGGTTATGTGGTTCCTGAGGACGTGAGAGCTGTTGCTCATGATGTTTTGAGACATCGTATAGGTCTTTCTTATGAGGCTGAGGCAAGTGATGTAACCAGTGAAGAAATTGTAAGCAGAATTATCAACAAGGTGGAGGTTCCTTGATGGATACACAAGATCTTTTAAAGAAAGTTCGTAAGATAGAAATCAAAACCCGCGGATTGAGCCAGAATGTTTTCGCAGGTCAATATCACTCTGCTTTCAAGGGCAGGGGTATGGCTTTTGCGGAAGTAAGGGAGTATCAGTTCGGAGATGATGTGCGTGACATTGATTGGAATGTTACAGCCCGTTTCCATCGTCCGTTCGTCAAGGTTTTTGAAGAAGAACGCGAACTTACGGTCATGCTGTTGGTCGATGTGAGTGGCTCGTTGGATTTTGGTACAAGTTGCCAGATGAAACGTGACTTGGCTACAGAGATAGCTGCCACATTAGCCTTCAGCGCTATTCAGAATAATGATAAGATAGGTGTTATCTTTTTCTCGGACAGAATAGAAAAGTATATTCCTCCGAAGAAGGGAAGAAAACATATTCTTTATATCATTAGGGAAATGTTGGATTTCCATCCCGACAGCCAGCGTACTGATATCGGTGTTGCCTTGGAATATTTCACTCGTGTCATGAAGAGACATTGCACTGCGTTCCTGATTTCGGATTTCTATGATGAAAAAGATTATCAGCACAAACTGCAGATTGCCAATCAGAAACATGATGTAGTGGCCATCCAGGTTTATGATCTGAGGGCAAAGACTTTGCCGGATATCGGCTTGTTGAAGGTTAGGGATGCTGAGACTGGACATGAAATGTATATTGATACCAGTAGCAAGAAAATGAGGTTGGCTCATACTCGCAATTGGATGTATCGTGAAGAAAAACTTCGTGATACATTTGCCAAGAGTAAAGTGGACTGGACTTCCATTGCTACGAATGAAGATTTCTCTAAAGCGCTTCTCATGCTTTTCAAGCAGAGAGGATGAAATGATTACGATGACTGAAGTATATAAATACTTTGCGAATCATATAATATTGGATTAATGATTAAAGTTAAAAGTTTTATATTAGCAATCGCCTTGATTTGCAGTGCCTTTTCTGCTTCAGCACAAAGTGTTGAACAGAAGTTGGATTCTCTGCAACTTCTCATAGGTGAGCAGACTACTTTACATCTTACAGTGACTGCCAACCGTGGTCAGAAGATTGTAATGCCTTCTTTCAAACCTTCCCAACAGTTGATACCAGGCGTAGAGGTTGTTGGGCAGAGTGAAGAAAATACTTCTGAGATTGATGGTAACCGCATTCAGGTGAGTCGCAACTATACGCTTACTTCTTTTGATGAGAATGTGTATGCGATTCCTGCGCTCAATGTAAAGGTAAACGGCAAGGACTTTCATGGTAATCCCTTAGCATTGAAAGTACTTACGGTTCCTGTAGATACAGTTCATCCTAACCAGTTCTATCCTCCTAAGGACGTTCAGGACAATCCTTTCCTTTGGAGTGAATGGAGTGGAATCTTTTGGTTGAGCGTATTGATGTTATTGCTCTGTGGTGCAATGTGTTATCTCTTGCAGAGATTAAAGCAGAATAAACCAATTCTCAAAAGTTTCCGTATTGTAAAACGAGTTCCTGCTCATGAAAAGGCTCTTAACGAAATCAACGCTATCAAGCATCAGCGCTCTGAGAATCAGGAGAATCTGAAAGAGTATTATACCCGTCTTACCAATACTTTGCGTGAATATATCAATGGGCGATTCGGATTTAACGCTATGGAGATGACCAGTAGTGAAATCATCGAATGTCTCCAGTCTGCTGGTGATCAGAAGATGATAGATGAATTGAGACAACTCTTCAGAACTGCCGATCTGGTAAAGTTTGCCAAGTATGAGACGCTCATCAATGAAAATGATTCTAATCTCGTTAATGCCATCAACTTTATCGACCAGACAAAGACCGACGAAAAGCCTGTAGAGGAGAAAATTGTTCCAACATTGAGTGAGAATGATAAGAAGTCTCAGAGTCAGCGCAAGGTCATCAAGTTGCTCTTATGGGCAGGCTCTTTGGCGATTGTTGCTATTTTGGTTTATATCGTCTATACAGTGGTTTCACTTGTTTAACAGTGGTTGTTGGACGATAGTTATTAATAAAACGAAAAAATGGAATTTGCAAGTAAAGGATACTTTCTGTTACTCCTGTTATTGATACCTTATATATTATGGTATTTCCTATACAGGAGAAAGAACGAGCCAACTATGCGTATGAGCGGTACCAAGCAGTATCTTTATGCGCCTAAGAGTCTGCGTGTTCGTCTGATTCATCTTCCGATGTTTCTGCGCTGCGTCTCTTTTGTACTGATTGTTTGTGCAATGGCTCGTCCCCAAACCCGTAATTCCTGGGACAACAAGACGGTGGAAGGTATTAATATCATGCTGGCGATGGACGTATCTACATCCATGCTTGCTGAAGACTTGAAACCTAACCGTATGGAAGCAGCCAAGGATGTTGCTCATGAATTCATATCAGGCCGTCCGAATGACAATATCGGTTTGACGATTTTTGCCGGTGAGGCTTTTACTCAGTGTCCGATGACCACAGACCATTCGAGTCTCTTACGCCTGTTGCAAGATACTCGTACGGATATAGCTGCCCGAGGTCTTATCCAGGATGGTACTGCTGTGGGTATGGGTCTGGCTAATGCCGTGAGTCGTCTGAAAGATTCGAAATCAAAGAGCAAGGTTGTCATTCTTCTGACTGATGGTAGTAATAATATGGGTGATATTTCTCCTATGACAGCTGCAGAAATTGCCAGAAGTTTGGGTATCAGAGTTTATACCATTGGTGTCGGTACTAATAAGGTTGCTCCATATCCAGTACCTGTAGCAGGTGGAGTTCAATACCTGAATATTCCTGTGGAAATAGACACGAAGACTTTGAAGGATATTGCCCAGACTACCGATGGTAATTTCTATCGAGCTACCAATAACAAGGAGTTGAAGCAAATCTATCAGGATATTGATAAACTGGAGAAAACGAAGATGAACGTCAAGCATTTCGCCAAGAGATATGAGGCTTATCAGCCTTTCATTATTGCAGCGTTCTTGATCTTGCTCATGGAAATTCTTCTTAGAATCACCTGGTTGAGAAAAATTCCTTAAAAAAAAGAGGTCGAACTTCCATTTTATACATGAAGTCGATTCTTGTAGATTTAAAAAGATTAGATAATGTTACGTTTTGAAGATCCTATATTCCTCTGGTTGCTATGCATCCTTCCTGTTTTGATTTTAATCAGACTGATAGGATGGAGGAGGAGACATGCAAAGTTGAAGAAGCTGGGTGATCCTGAGCTTCTCAAACAATTGGTGCCTGGTATTTCTAAATACCGTCCTACCGTGAAATTCTGTCTGCTGTTGTCAGCATTGGCACTCCTGATTGTCATGTTGGCTCGTCCGCAGATGGGTAGCAAGATTTCGCATGATAAGCGACAGGGTATTGAAACTATCATTTGTTTGGATATCTCCAACTCTATGTTGGCAGAGGATGTTGTTCCTTCCCGTCTTGATAAGAGTAAGATGCTGGTAGAAAATCTGGTTGATAATTTTACCAATGACAAGATTGGACTGATTGTTTTTGCAGGCGATGCGTTTGTGCAGTTGCCTATTACCAGCGATTACGTTTCTGCCAAGATGTTCTTGCAGAATATTACCCCTGGTCTGATTCAGACACAAGGAACCAATATAGCTGATGCCATTGATTTGGCTTCTAAAAGTTTTACCCAACAGAACAATGTTGGACGTGCTATCGTTGTGATTACTGATGGTGAAAACCATGAACCAGGTGCAACGGAGGCTGCTGTCGCTGCCAAGAAAAAAGGTATTAATGTATTTATCCTTGGTATTGGTAATACGACAGGTGCGCCTATCCCTATGGGTGATGGCGGTTATCTGAAAGATCATTCCGGTAATACGGTTATGACTGCCCTGAATGAAAACATGTGCAAGGAATTGGCTCAGGCTGGTAGCGGACAGTATATTCATGTTGATAATACCAGCGATGCAGAGAAAACGCTGAATGATGATCTGACAAAATTGCAAAAGGGAGATACTTCTTCTGTGATATACAGTGAGTATGACGAACAGTTTCAGGCTGTTGGTATTTTAGTGATATTGCTCTTAATCATAGAAATCTGTATTTTGGAAGTGAAAAATCCTCTGTTGAGAAATGTCATGTTCTTTGGGAAGGCCTTTTCTATGGGAAAGGCTGCCAAATCATCGCAATTGGGTAAAACCAGTATCCTGCTTCTTCTCTTGATTGTGAATAGCGGACTTGCATTTGCGCAGAATGACAGAACCTTCATTCGACAGGGTAATAAGTTATATCGATCTCAGAAATGGGCTCAGGCTGAAACCCAATATCGGAAAGCTATATCTAAGAATGCTAAGAATACCCAGGCTTTGTATAATTTAGGTTGTGCTTTGATGATGCAGCAGAAGGATTCCATGGCGATGGTACAGTACCAGCATGCAGCACAGGAAGAAACCAATGTGCTGAGACGTTCCAAGAGTTATCACAACATGGGTGTTATCATGCAAAACCATCGTGAATATGCCAAGGCTATTGAATGTTATAAAATGGCTCTGAGATGTAATCCTCAGGATAATGAAACAAGATATAATCTGGCTTTGTGTAAGAAACTTCTGAAGAATCAACCTCAAAAGAATAATAAAGATAATAAGAATAATAAGAACAAGAACAACAAAAATAAAAACAAAGACCAAAATAATAAGGACAAGAATAACGAACAAGATAAAAACAATAAGAAAAATAACGACAAGGATAAGAATAAACAGAACCAGAACGAAGAGCGTAATCAGGACAAGATGAGCAAAGACAACGCAGAGCAACTTCTGAATGCAGCTATTCAACAAGAGAAGGCAACAAAACAGAAAATGCAGAAAGCATTGTCACAGCCTAAGAGCCGCTCTTATGAGAAAAACTGGTAATAGGAATCTTATCACAGACTCTTTTTTTCAAAAAGTAAAATTATGATGTGTATAATGAAACATATTGGACGTTATGCGATATTGGTGGTGATTGCTATTTGCTGTGCTCTGAGTTCCAGAGCTCAGCATATTGTTGTATCTGCTCCATCTCATGTGTCGGCGGGTGAGAACTTCCGTCTGGCTTACACTATTAATACGCGTGATGTGGAGGAATTCCGCATGGGCGGAGTACCAGAAGGATTGGAAGTGATTGCCGGTCCTTATACTTCCCAGCAGTCCAGCTATCAGATGATTAACGGACATACCAGTTCTTCTTCTTCCGTTACTATTACTTATACTTTGTATGCTGCAAAGAATGGTTCTTATACGATAGGATCTTCTCATGCTGTAGTAAATGGTAAGAGAATTGCTTCTCGTGCTGTTAAGGTGAGTGTTTCTGGTCATGCCAGAAATTCCAATGGTGCTCCGAATATGCACGGAAGTTCCAATATGGATGATGAACCTCGTATGCGACAGGCTGGTTCTTCTATTTCTGGTAGAGATCTTTTCATCAAGGTTTCTGCCAATAAGAAAACGGTTCATGAACAGGAACCTGTCTTGTTGACCTATAAGGTATATACACAGGTTGATTTGTCTCAGTTGGAAGGTAAAATGCCAGATCTGAAGGGTTTCCATACTCAGGAGGTTGCTTTGCCTCAGCAGAAGACTTTTCATAGTGAAATGGTCAATGGTCGTCAATATAAGTGTGTGACCTGGAGCCAGTATGTCATGTATCCGCAGATGACTGGTAAACTTGAAATTCCGTCTATTACTTTCAAGGGTCTTGTCGTTCAGCAGAATCGTAATGTGGATCCGATGGAAGCCTTCTTTAATGGTGGTTCCGGTTACGTTGAGGTACACAAGGATATCAAGGCGCCAGGCATGACTATCAATGTTTTGCCTTTGCCATCTCGTCCAGCTAATTTCTCAGGAGGTGTGGGTAAGTTTAATATTTCTGCAAGTATAGACAAGAAAGAAGTAAAAGCAGGTGATCCTGTTACCATCCGTGTGGTTGTGGGTGGAGTAGGAAATCTCAAGCTTCTCAAACAACCTGTCGTTACTTTGCCGAAAGATTTTGATAAATATGATGCTAAGATAACCGACAAGACTCGCCTGACCTCCAATGGTGTTGAAGGTAATATGGTATATGATTTCTTGGTTGTACCTCGTAATCAGGGTTCTTATAAGATTCCGCCTGTAGAATTTACATATTACGATACATCTTCTAATTCATATAAGACCATCAAGACTCAGGCCTTTGATCTGACTGTGTCTAAAGGCGATGGTTCTACAGGAGGTTCACAGGATTTCTCTGATCAGGCAAAGGATATTCGTGCTTTGAAATTAGGAAAGAGCAAGTTGCATAATTTGGATGATATGTTCTATGGTAGTTTTGGATATTGGACCAGTCTGCTCGTTCCGCTTATCACCTTTATTGTTTTGCTTGTTGTCTTCCGCAAACGAGCTTTGGAAAATGCAGACATCGTGAAGGTTCGTTCTAATAAGGCTAATAAGATTGCAACGAAACGTCTGAAAAAAGCTCAGCAGCTGATGTCTCACGGTAAACAGAATGAATTCTATGATGAAGTTTTGCGAGCATTGTGGGGTTATGTGAGCTATAAGTTGAATATTCCTGTAGAGAAACTCTCTCGTGAGAATATCACGGAAAATTTAGAGAAGCATTCTGTCAACATCTCAACGATTGATAAATTTACCCAGGCATTGGATGAGTGCGAGTTTGAACGATATGCACCGGGTGATGCTGCTGGTAATATGAATAAGACTTTCAATTCTGCTATGACAGGAATTATGGAAATAGAAAACGCAATCAATGCTATGCGCAAGGAGCACAAGAACCGTGCAAAAGAGGACAGACAGTCCTATTCTTTCATATGGATTCTTGCATTCTTTCTCCTTACATCTGTGTCTGCTTCTGCAATAACCAAGCAGAATGCAGATGCTGAGTATCAGAAGGGGAATTATCAGCAAGCTATCAAGGATTATGAGGATCTCCTGAAAAATGGTGTTTCTTCTGATATCTATTATAATTTGGGTAATGCCTACTATCGTACGGATAATATCACAAAGTCGGTATTGGCTTTCGAGCGTGCTCATCTCCTGTCTCCTGGAGATGAAGATATTAATTTCAATCTTCAGTTCGTTCGTGGCAAGACGATTGACAAGATTACACCTGTAAGCGAGATGTTTTTCGTGACATGGTATAAGGCATTAGTAAATTTTACCAGTGTTGATTGCTGGGCAAAGACTGGTATCATAGCGATTATCATAGCTTTGGTTTTAGCATTGGTCTATCTGTTTGCTCCGCAAATCTATTTGCGCAAGATGGGCTTTTTTGGTGGTATATTCTTCTTGGTTATTTTCCTGTTCTGTAATGTCTTTGCATATCAGCAGAAAGAAGTTCTCTTAAACCGCACGGGTGCTATTGTGGTGGCGCCAACTGTGAATGTGAAGAATACGCCTGCTAAATCAAGTTCTGACCAATTCGTCATTCATGAGGGAACTCGAGTTGATATTACTGACAAGTCTATGGATGACTGGCGAGGTGTTCGCCTGGCTGACGGGCGAACAGGTTGGGTAGAGACCAAACAAATAGAGGAAATATAATATGGGAGCATCTCTTTTATTAAATGCGGATTTGGCGTTGCTTCACTTCTTTAATGGAAGTGGTAATATGCTGTTGGACCAGATTGTCTGGCTACTTTCTTCCGGATTGACCTGGGTTCCTCTTTATCTGGCTTTGTTTTATATTGTAATGAGAAACAATGAAACAATGTCTCAGATAGGATTGGTAGTTCTGATGGCTATTCTATGTATTTTCTTTTCCGACGGATTAGTAGATGGTATTATCAAACCATTGGTTGCCCGTTGGAGACCAAGTAATGATCCTGTTATCAAATATACCATAGAGGTAGTCAACAATATGCGCCTGAAAGATTTCAGCTTCTGTTCTGCCCATGCAGCGAACACCATGTCATTAGCTGTATTTTTCTCTCTCTTGATACGTAGTCGTCTGATGACTTTCACGTTGGTCTTCTGGTCATTGTTGAACTGTTGGACTCGCCTTTATTTAGGTGTACATTATCCTTCAGACATTCTCTGTGGACTGGTATTGGGAGTTGTAGTTGGTATATTGGTTTACCTGCTGTATTATCGTTTGTATTATAAGATTTCTCCGAAGATTAAATACATTTCCAATCAATATACAAGTACGGGCTATGCGCACGATGATTTGGATTTTGTGATGGGTGTTATTATGTTCATCCTCGTCTATGTGCTTTTGCGTGCCTGTATCATGATGAGTGGATTTTAATGTAATGTGAGAAATATTGTATGGTGATTGGAATATAAAGAATAAATTGAAAAATGGATACAAAACATATTAAAATTAGTGATTACAATTATAGTTTGTCAGATGAGCGAATCGCCAAGTTCCCTATAGCTCAGCGAGATCATTCCAAACTTTTGGTCTATAAGCATGGTGTGGTCAGTGATGATGTCTTTTATCATCTGCCAGATTATCTTCCTAAGGGAGCTTTGATGATATTCAATAATACAAAGGTGATTCAAGCACGTATGCACTTCAGAAAGGAAACTGGTGCTTTGATTGAAGTCTTCCTGATGGAACCTGCTGCTCCTACCGATTATGAATTGATGTTCCAGACTACTGGTCACTGTTCTTGGTTGTGTATGGTGGGTAATCTGAAGAAATGGAAAGACGGTAGCCTGAAACGCGATTTTGAAATCAAAGGTCATTCGCTTACTCTTTCTGCAACGATGCGAAGAGGAGAGGCTGGTTCTGACGGCAAGGCTGCTCCTTTAGCTGTAGGTGGTGGAACTAATTATTGGATAGACTTTGATTGGGATAATGAAAATATCTCTTTTGCTGAGATTCTCGAGGCAGTCGGTGAATTGCCGATTCCTCCTTATCTGAATCGCGAAACTCAGGAGAGTGACAAGACTACCTATCAGACGGTTTATTCTAAAATCAAGGGTAGTGTAGCTGCTCCTACGGCTGGTCTTCATTTTACAGATGCAGTCTTGGCAGATTTGGATGCCCATGGTATAGACAGAGAAGAAGTGACTCTTCATGTTGGTGCTGGTACATTCAAACCGGTCAAGAGTTTGGAGATCGAGGGACATCAGATGCATACGGAGTATATCGTTGTTCATCGTCGTAGCTTGGAAAAACTGCTTCACCATGATTGTCAGGTGATAGCTGTGGGTACTACCAGTGTTCGTACGATTGAAAGTCTTTATTATATGGGTGTTCATCTGTTGAAACATCCAGAGGCCAATGAAGAGGATTTGCATGTGAAACAGTGGGATCCTTATGATGATGGTCGTGATGGTGGTCTTGTAGATGATATTACTCCGATGCAGGCTATTCAGGCTATCGTAGATTATTTGGATAAGAATGGATTGGAGGCCCTGCATTCCAGTACACAGATTATTATAGCTCCAGGATATACCTATAAGATAGTGAAGATGCTGGTTACTAATTTCCATCAGCCACAGAGTACTCTCTTGTTGTTGGTCAGCGCCTTCCTGCATGGTGATTGGCATCAAGTATATGATTATGCTTTAAGTCACGATTTCCGCTTCTTGAGTTACGGAGATTCTTCTTTGCTGATTCCATAAGGGGTAGTCAAGTATTCAAAGACTCAGTTAAGTAATAAATAATAAAAGGTGAATGAGAATAATTCTCATCCACCTTTTATTATTTATAGGATTCGATAGGATAGAATCTCTATTTTATTTATCATAGAAATCTATGATATTAAATCTATGCATGATTGGAATCTACTTTTTAGTAGCTTCTTGCGATGATGACACGAGCCACAGCAGGCTTGCCGCTTACCATATCCACACCAGGTGTCTGCTCATAAGCGAAAGGCACGCAGCGGATAGTAGCCTGTGTTTCCTCCTTGATCTTTGCCTCGGTCTCGGCTGTACCATCCCAGTGGCAGAGGAAGAAACCACCATTCTTCACGCGCTCCTTGAACTCCTCGTAGTTGTCGCACTCATAAACGTGAGCATCACGATAAGCACGAGCCTTTTCGAAGATGTTCTTCTGAATGTCTTCCAGCATATCCTTTACGCGCTCTACGATACCATCGAAGCTTACATTCTCCTTCTCGAGTGTATCACGGCGCATAATCTCGATGGTGTTGTTCTCCAAGTCACGACCACCCATAGCGAGGCGCACAGGAACACCCTTCAACTCGTAGTCAGCAAACTTGAATCCTGGACGCTTAGCAGTATTGTCATCATATTTCACAGAGATGCCCAGCTCGCGGAGTTGGTCGATAACAGGCTGCAACTTAGCTGTAATCTGAGCCAACTGCTCCTCGCCCTTGTTGATAGGGATGATAACCACCTGGATAGGAGCTAACTTTGGAGGCAATACCAAACCATTATCGTCGCTATGAACCATGATGAGGGCACCCATCAGTCGGGTAGAAACACCCCAAGAAGTAGCCCATACATACTCAGGCTTATTTTCCTTGTTCAAATAAGTAACATCGAAACTCTTGGCGAAGTTCTGACCCAAGAAGTGGGAAGTACCGCTCTGGAGAGCCTTGCCATCCTGCATCATAGCCTCAATGGTATATGTGTTCAAAGCACCAGCGAAACGCTCAGTCTCAGACTTTACACCCTGTAAAACTGGAACACCCATGTAGTTTTCTGCAAAGTCAGCATAAACCTTCAGCATCTCCTGAGCCTTTGCCTCTGCCTCTTCCTTAGTAGCATGAGCGGTATGACCCTCCTGCCAAAGAAACTCCGATGTACGGAGGAAAGGACGAGTACGCATCTCCCAACGCATCACGTTACACCACTGGTTGCAGAGGATAGGGAGGTCGCGCCAAGAATGAATCCAGTTCTTGTATGTGTTCCAGATAATAGTCTCTGATGTAGGGCGGATAATCAATTCCTCATCGAGCTTTGCATTCGGATCTACCTCTACCTCAGTACCATCCTCAGTAGAACGGAGGCGATAGTGAGTAACTACGGCACACTCCTTGGCGAAACCTGCTACGTGCTCAGCCTCACGAGAGAAGAAACTCTTCGGAATGAGGAGAGGGAAGTATGCATTCTGTACACCTGTCTGCTTAAACATCTTGTCGAGCTGCTGCTGCATCTTCTCCCAGATAGCGTAACCGTATGGTTTGATAATCATACAACCACGTACAGGTGACAACTCAGCGAGGTCAGCTTTTACTACCAAGTCATTATACCACTGACTGTAATTGTCAGCACGCTTGGTCAAATTCTTAAGTTCCTTAGCCATTTTTATTATTCTAAATTTTAATATTCCAAATATATTATAATATAGGTATGGTCAGATATCTTCGCTCCGTTCTTAGGAGTAAAATATCTTCAGAAAAAGTGCACAATAGGGATTTTCCAACCCAAAATAGGTGTTTCCCTTTGCCCTTTTCATCAAATACCATTAAATTTGCATGCAAAAATACAAAAAAATATTAGAAAAAGCTCCATAATGGAGAAAAAAGAGTTATCTTTGCAATTAAATAACAAAAATATAGGAGATTTTGAATATGAATAAGATGAAATTTTCGGTTGCAGCACTTTCTATGCTGTTGGTTTTGGGTAGTTGTCAGACTAAGACTGGTACAGGTGCAGCAGTAGGTTCTGGTGCAGGTGCAGCCCTCGGTGCTATCGTAGGTGGTTTGTTGAACAATAGCCATCGTGGTACAGGTGCCCTCGTTGGTGCAGCTATTGGTGCAGCAGTTGGCGGTGGTGCTGGTACTTTGATTGGTAAGCATATGGATAAGGTGGCTGAGCAGGCTAAGGCTGTTGAGAATGCCAAGGTAGAGCAGGTTACTGATGCCAATGGTTTGGCTGCTGTCAAGGTAACTTTCGATTCTGGTATCCTTTTCCCTACTAATGGTTCTACATTGAGCAGCGCAGCTAAGAATGACTTGGCTAAGTTTGCTGGTGTATTGAAGAGTAATACTGATTGTGAGGTTGCTATTCAGGGTTATACCGATGCAACTGGTAATGATGGTATCAACTTGCCTTTGAGTCAGAAGCGTGCTGATGCTGTTTATAGCTATCTTTCTTCTTGTGGTGTAACACGTAATCAGGTAAAGACTGTTGAGGGATTGGGCTCTTCTAACCCAGTTGTCAATACAACTGCAGCTTGTGCTCAGAACCGTCGTGTAGAGGTTTACCTCTATGCTTCTCAGGCTATGGTTAATGCCGCTAATAACGGAACATTGAAATAATGATACTTAAAAGAATTAGAAATATTCTAAGATGGGTGGTGGTGCTGTTTTTCAGTACCACCATTCTTGCTGTTGTAGTATATCGTTTCTTACCGGTTTATTTTACCCCTCTGATGTTTATTAGATGTTTTCAGCAAGTCGCTGATGGTGAAAGCATTACGTTGCATCATCATTGGGTAAGTATGGACAAAATCTCTCCTCATATGCCTGTTGCTGTAATGGCCAGCGAGGATGGTCGTTTTCTGAAGCATCATGGTTTTGATTTTAATGCCATCGAGAATGCTGCCAAGAATAATGCCCGTGGAGGTAAGGTGCATGGAGCCTCAACCATCAGTCAGCAGACTGCCAAGAATGTTTTTCTCTGGCCTGGTCGCTCATGGACCCGTAAGGGATTTGAGGTGTATTTTACTTTCCTGATAGAAATGATGTGGAGTAAGCAACGTATCATGGAGGTTTATCTCAACAGTATAGAAATGGGCAATGGTATCTATGGCGTTGATGCTGTGGCAGAATACCATTTTAATAAAAAGGCTTCTGATCTTTTCAGAAGTGAGTGTGCATTGATAGCGGCAACGCTTCCTAATCCAAGAAAATTTGATTCCCAGAATCCGAGCGCTTATATGAAGAAGCGCCAGCGCCAGATAGAGCATGAAATGCGTTTCGTGCCTTCATTCCCAAGAGAAGGTGAGGATTTTGATCCTTCGACTGCTGTGGGCGGTTATAAGGGTAAATAGTTATAATATTTAGAGTTTATGGATTTATTGAACGACTTGAATGAGGCGCAGCGTCAGGCTGTGGAATATATAGACGGTCCTTCGCTGGTGATTGCCGGTGCTGGATCTGGTAAAACACGTGTTCTTACATACAAGATTGCTTATCTGTTGGAAATGGGATTGAAACCTTGGAATATCATGGCTTTAACCTTTACCAACAAGGCTGCTCGTGAAATGAGGGAACGTATTGATAGACTGATGGGAGGCGATTTGGCTGCCCATCTGTATATGGGTACATTCCACAGTATCTTTTCACGTATTTTGCGCGCAGAAGCGTCTCATCTTGGCTTCAATAATAATTTCACTATTTACGACGAGACCGATTCCCGCTCCTTACTCAAGGCTATTGTCAAGGAGATGGGGTTGGATGATAAGATTTATAAGCCTGCTGCCGTACATCATAAGATTTCGATGGCAAAAAATCAGTTGATGGGACCGAATGAATATGCTGCTAATGGTGAACTCCTCCAGCGTGATTTGCGTGAGAAGATGCCTGAGGTAGGGAAGATTTTTGCTGCTTATGTTCAGCGTTGTAAGCAGGCTAATGCAATGGACTTTGATGATTTGCTTACCCTTACCTTCCAGTTGTTCCGTGATCATGAGGATATCAGAAGGAAATATGCTGACCGCTTTGATTTCATTCTTGTGGATGAGTATCAGGATACCAATCAGGTTCAGATGAATATCGTGATGCAACTTTGTAAGGAAAAGCAGCGTGTCTGTGCGGTGGGTGATGATTCGCAGAGTATCTATAGTTTCCGTGGTGCTAATATTGATAATATCCTGAATTTCAGACGCCATTTCGATGATGCCAAACTTTTCAAACTGGAACAGAACTACCGCTCTACCCAAACTATTGTCAATGCCGCAAACAGTCTGATTAAGCACAATCGTAATCAGATTCCTAAGGATGTGTACAGTGAAAATGCAGAGGGAGAAAAGCTTCTGTACCAGCCTGCCTATAGCGATAAGGAGGAGGCATTGATTGTCAGCAAGGATATCAAGCGATTCAAGCGCATGGATGACTGTGAGTATAGTGATTTTGCTATCCTTTACCGTACGAATGCGCAGAGTCGTAGTTTTGAGGAAGAATTCCGTAAACAGGGTATCCCTTACCGGATTTATGGTGGATTGAGTTTCTATCAGCGCAAGGAAATCAAGGATGTCATTGCTTATTTCCGTCTGGTGGCTAATCCTGATGATGAGGAGGCTTTCAAGCGTATCATCAATTATCCTACTCGCGGTATTGGGGCTACTACTGTCAATAAGGTGATTGATTGTGCCCGCAGCCAGGAGGTCAGTTTGTGGGAAATCATTTCTTCTCCCGAACATTATGGATTAGCTGTCAACAAGGGTACGCTTACTAAGTTGGATAAATTCCGTCTTCTTATCATTAGTTTTATAGAAAGAGCTAATCAGGTGGATGTCTATGAACTTGGTGAGGCTATTATCAAGGAAAGTGGTATCAGTGCAGAAATCTTTAATGGCGGTAAGGACGCAGAGAATATTGCCCGTCAGGAAAACTTGGAGGAGTTCTTGAGTGGAATGCAGACGTTTGTAGAGGAACGCAAGGAAGAGGATAGGGCAGAAGAGATATTTCTGACTGATTATCTGCAGGATGTAGCCCTGTTGACCGACCTGGATAGTAAGGGAGATGATGATGCTCCCCGTGTTTCTCTGATGACTGTTCATGCTGCCAAGGGTCTGGAATTCCCAACCGTCTTTGTTGTAGGTCTGGAGGAAAATATTTTCCCAAGTCCTATTTCTGCAGTTTCTTTACGTGAACTTGAGGAAGAGCGTCGTCTGCTTTATGTGGCTATTACACGTGCAGAGAAGCGCTGTGTCCTGACCAATGCCAAAAACCGTTTCCGCTATGGAAAGATGGAGTTTGATAATCCAAGCCGTTTCATTGATGAGATTGATTCTCGATTGGTTCAGGCTGAAGGTGAATCGAGTAGAATGGATAGTGGTTATGGCGGAAGAATGCCGTGGGATCGGGATGATTATTCCAGAACCCGTAGGTCAAGATGGGAGCAGAATGATGACGAACCGGAGTATCTGAGAGGTCAGCGCAGACAGAAATCTGTGGTATCCCAATTTATGCCGGATCCAAAGCCGTCATTCAGTTCTCAGGGCTATAAGTCTGAATCGAAATCTGCCCCTCGTTCTGACAGTTATAGATCTGAACCGAAATCTTCGTCACTCAATGAAGGAAACTTCAAGTCTGTAAGAGCCGTAAATGTTGCTCGCAGGATTATGGGGAAGAATACACCTGTTTCCGGAATGAATTCTTCTTTTGGAGGATTACAGGAAGGAGTCAAGATAGAACACCAGCGTTTTGGTGTGGGAACTGTGGTGAAATTAGAAGGTTCTGGAGAGAATGCAAAGGCTACCGTAGAATTTGTTAATTCTGGTCGTAAGCAACTCTTGTTGAAGTTTGCTAAGTTTACAGTAGTCAGTTGAGATGAGTTGATATTCTTATTCAGAGGCTTTCATCTTCAGGGGTCAGTTGGACTCATGTTTTCTGATTTCTGAATATCGTCACTTATATTCCATTTTATTCTTCTGACCAAATCAAAAAATACCTATAAAAAAAGCGAAAGAAATAAGATTCTCATCCTATTTCTTTCGCTTTTTAATATGATAGAGTTTATTTCTAAAACTTCGTCCTTTATAGAGCCTCATCCTCTGGTTTCTCAGGAATAGCCCTTCTGCCTTTAATCACAGGAAAACGTTTTTTCTTGCGAAGCCATGCAGCTTTTCGCTTTTCGTAGTCCTCCCGATGACGCTCCAGGAAATTGTCTTCCATCTTGATTAATTTTCTTTAAACTTGCTATAGATGACTTTGATCTGAATAGGTCCTGCGGGAACACGCTTGCCATCTTTGGTCTCATATACATCAGTTCCCTTTACCAGTCGGGTAGAGGTCAAACTCATACAGTGTGTCATCTTACTGATAACGGTAGATGAGTTCTCTGTTACTGTAGTAATGGTGATAGGTACGAGTACCGCCTTGTTCCAATTCTCACTTTTACCCTTGTTCTTATACATGGCAGTAATCAAGTTACTGATATTGCTGAACGTATAAGTGTTCTTATTGATGGTATTGTATGTGGCGTAGAAGGATGTTCTATTGTCTGTAATATCACCATTCTCAAAGAAAGACTTCAAACTGTCTTTAGGCAGTAAGAGAACCGTCTGTGGAGTATCAAAATTATATGCATTGTTATCATCCACATTGTTGATTCTTGGGAACATGACCGTTGCAGTATTCAGCGTATCCTTCTCGTGACCTCTGATGATATCTTCTACAGGGAGAGTAACCTCCGTGAAGATGCCCGCAGGGGACTTCAAATATGTACAACTTTCATCTGCAGCCAACTCGTTGATTCTGTTCTGGTCATTGGTGATTCTATTCGTCTGAAGAACCTCTTCTGTACCATCAAATCGGTTGAAGCCGTATGAAACAACAGTACTGTCTGTTACACCATCAGAAGCCTTGACGGTCTTCTTTCGGGTCCAGTAGAACTGGAGCTCAGTATTCCAGATGTCAGCTACGTTGCCGATACCACCTTCATGCTTGATGTAGAAACCAGGACAGATATTCTTCATGAACTCATAATTGCTCTTGAAGTATTCTGGATGCTTCTCGTAGTTCTGCATGATGTATGTACCATAGTTGTCATAGTGTACCCCATTTTTCGTAAAAGGCTTGTTGAAATAAATCTTGAAATAGCCCTTTGATTTGGATAGGGTGTATGTAGCGCTGGAATGCAAATTGTCCTTGTTCACATATCCTTCAGCCATCGGGTCGTAATCAGAATAGTAATTTTTGTCCTCAGGCATCGCGTTGGTCATTTCGTATGCAGTAACCTTCATCGGTGCGAGGGTGTCTCCGTATGTGCTCTGATAGCTCACGAGGAGGAAGCAGGAATCAGCTTTGAGTACACCATTGTTGGCATCCTTGATATATTTTAGAGTATCGATGTCGAATGAAGAAAGCGGAGCTAACTGAGCCATATAGTCGGCTGTCAGATAAGCTTTTGTTTCTGGATCCTTTACTTTACCAATAATACCATTATTTGTTTTACTTAAAACGGATCCTGCAGCCAATGAATTGGTAATTACATTGTATGTCGCATCCGTAACGGTGAGTTTATCCACATTATTAGTGATAGACGAACCAATCATGTCGGTAGTGTCATCACAGGCAACCATGGAAAAGGCTGCCATTATCAATGCTGTATATTTGAAAAACTTCATTTCTAATTTTGTTTTTTAAAAACCCTTTACAGGGAACAGAATATTGCAGAATAAACTTTTATTCTTCGTCAGGACAAACCTCATTGATAAAGTTTGTATATGGTTCTTCGAAGTCGTTGCCAGTGAATCCCAGCATAGGCTTTTCTTTCTCCTTTGCATATTCCAGAAGGATAGGGTTTACGCCCTCTTCACCTTCTACCACACCATCTGAATAGTCGATGGCCAGTTTGCCGAGTTCTACGAAGTCAAAGTCGTTCTTGTAACCATCCAGAAGTTCTGCTTTCGCATCGCGGAAATCTACGCACTGCTTAAAGTTGGTGCCTAACTCTCCCTTCAGTTCGTTGTTGTAAAGAGAGATGATAACCTTGGAGTTTGCGAATGAAGGTTCTTCTGCGTAGGCAGTTTTGATATAGAGAGGTACCACAGCACTCATCCATCCCTGACAAACGATTACATCAGGCTGCCAACGTAGTTTCTTGACAGTCTCCAATACGCCTCTTGCATAGAAAATTGCACGCTCACCATTATCGGTGTATTCCTTGCCATTTTCATCCGCACCCATTTGGCGGTTGTTGAAGTAATCATCGTTGTCGATGAAATAGATTTGCTGACGGGTTGTCGGAATAGAGGCAACCTTGATAATCAGTGGATGATCCGTATCGTCGATAATGAGATTCATGCCAGAAAGGCGAATAACCTCATGTAGTTGACCACGTCGCTCATTGATAATGCCCCATTTTGGCATGAATGTTCGAATTTCGAAACTTGCCTCCTGCATTTTCTGAGGCAACTCTCTTCCCATGACAGACATGCGGCTTTCAGCTACGTATGGATTAATCTCCTGATTGATGAATAATACTTTCTTTGCCATAATTATTAATTTATTCTTCTCGAATTAGGTGCAAAGTTACAAAAAAAAGTTGAAAATAGCGAAAAAATTAGGGAAAACAAAGAAATCAATGCCCTAAAAGGCATATTTTTATGATATTTTTTTGTTATTTCAGAAATTAGTTGTTATTTTGCACCCTGAAAACAGATTTAAACGATGAAAGTATTCAATAAGATTGTTGACCTCCAGAATGAACTTTTCGATGTTCGCAAGGAGGGAAAGGAAATCGGCTTAGTGCCAACTATGGGTGCGCTTCATGAGGGTCATGCCTCTTTAGTTAAGCGCAGTGTTAAGGAAAACGGTGTTACTGTGGTATCAGTTTTCTTGAATCCTACTCAGTTTAATGATCAGGGTGACCTGGATCGCTATCCTCGTACACTCGATGCAGACTGCAAGCTTCTTGAGGCTTGTGGTGCTGATTATGTATTTGCTCCATCTGTTGAGGAAATGTATCCAATCCCTGATGAGCGCCATTTTGAGTTTCCACCGGTTTCTACCGTCATGGAGGGCGCTAAGCGTCCTGGACATTTCAATGGCGTATGCCAGGTAGTTAGCCGTTTGTTCTATATCGTTCGTCCTACTCGTGCTTATTTCGGTGAGAAGGATTGGCAGCAAATTGCAGTCATCAAGCAACTCGTCAAGTACATCGGTAGTGATGTCAAAATCGTAGAGTGTCCTATCATTCGTGATGAGGATGGTCTTGCGAAGAGTAGTAGAAATACCTTGCTCTCTGCTGATGAGCGTGCTATTGCTCCTTCTATCTTCAAGGCTCTCAAGGCGAGTGTTGAGTTCGCAAAGACTCATACTGTCAAGGAAACTCACGACAAGGTGGTTGAGGATATCAATGCCGTAGATGGTCTTGAAGTGGAGTATTTCGAGATTGTGGATGGTGATACCTTGCAGGATGTTGCTTCATGGGATGACTCTGCCTATGTTGTAGGTTGTATTACGGTCTATTGCGGAAAGACTCCTATACGCTTGATTGACCATATCAAGTACAAGGGGTAATTCCTGACGATAGAAACAGTATCATTTAGCTCTATAAATTTAGTCAGTTTGATAAAGATAAACGAATCGAAATATGCAAATCGAAGTATTGAAGAGTAAACTCCATTGCGTGACTGTTACGGAAGCCAATCTCAACTACATGGGAAGTATTACCATCGATGAGGATCTGATGGATGCTGCCGGACTGATTGCTGGAGAAAAAGTTCAGATTGTAGATAATAATAATGGCGAACGCTTGGAAACCTACATCATCAAGGGTGAGCGTGGCAGTGGTTGCATCTGTTTGAACGGTGCTGCTGCCCGCAAGGTTCAGGTGGGTGATACGGTTATCATTATTGCCTATGCCATCATGGACTTTGAGGAGGCTAAGACCTTCAAGCCTACCGTGGTTTTCCCGAAAGAGGGAAATAAGGTATAGGATTCTATATTCAATGGAAAATGAAAAAGGTGTGCCTGAAGTGGATTTCCCACTTTTGACACACCTTTTTTTTAGTGAGAAGAAAAATCTGCGTGCGCAAATATTATATTTTATTCTTCGAGAAATGACTCATGATGAAACGGCCACCGAAGCTCAATATCAAAACGATGATGGTGAGCACCACGGCTGCTGCATAGGCTCTGTTCTGTACATCTTCCTGTGGAGCACTCAACTGGAAAAATACGCTTAGTGGTAGCGTTGCGGCTTGCTGGTTGAGACCATGAGGGATATGGTCTGAAAAGCCTGCCGTAAACATCACACCGGCACAGTCTCCAATGGCTCTTCCGATGCTCAAAAGGGTAGCGGTAGCGATGGCTGGAGCTATCTGTCGCAATACGACGCCGATGGTTTCTATGCGTGTGGCTCCTAAACTGTAGGAACTGTCCAGAATCTCCTGTGGGATGGTCTTGGCTACTTCGTCCATCGAACGAATCAGGATAGGTACTATCAGCAGGGTAGTTACCAAAATTCCACCGCCCAGCGAGGCTCTGATTCCCAACCATACCATGATGGTGAAGGCAAACGAACCATATACGATACTTGGTATTCCAAAGAGAGTGTCGTAAGCCAGACGAGCAGCATAACCGAATTTGGAATTCGGTTTCAGATACACGTTCATATAGAATACTACAGGTAGTGCGATAAGCAGTCCGACTATGGTAGAACCTCCAACGATATAAAGACTTCCCACGATGGCATTGAGAAAACCTCCCTTACCGCCCAGATAGAAACCTCCGCTTGGTAATTGACTCACCATTTCCCAGGAGAGTACCGGAAATCCTCGTCTGAAGATGGTCCAGAGAACGCTCAGTACGAAGAAAGTGACAATGCCAATCGACAGAAGCATCAAAATTTTCACGATTTTTTCTTCCAAGTATTTCATAAGCCTTTTGTCCTTTTTACCCTTTTACCTTTTTACTTTTTTACCCTTTTACCTTTAAAAGCACGATTCTTGAACAGAGATTCAGGATGACCACTACGAAGAAAAGCAGGAAGGCTGCAAACATCAGAGCACTGTCGTAGAGCGGAACTGAAAGCATTTCACCATAATTATTGGCGATAAGTGCCGGAATCGGATAGCAGGCATCGAGCAGACTTCCTGGTACGATGGCAAGATTGCCGCAGACCATGAGAACAGCAATCGTTTCTCCGAGCGTACGGCTCAAGGCCAGTACGATGGCTGCAACCATTCCCGGTCTGGCTTTTCTCAGAACCACGTATTTGATGGTTTGCCATTGCGTAGCACCTAAAGAGAGCGAAGCCTCACGCAGTTCTTTCGATATGTTATCGAAAATCTCCATGAACAGACTTACTAAGAGGGGAATAACCATGACTCCTAATACGATACCTCCTGCAAGCACCGTATATCCCGAAGAAAAATCAATGAAGAGTGGAGCTACATATTTTGAAATGAAAGGTACTATCAGCAAGGATCCCCAGACACCATAGATGACCGAAGGTAAACCAGCGAGAATGTCGAGTAGGGGATAAACGTATTTCCTAATCCTTCGATGGGCATATTCCGTAAGATATATAGCCATGAAAAGTGATATAGGTAAGGCTATAATCATGGCGAGTACCGTGCACCAGAAGGTTCCGGCAAGGAATGGCAGAAAACCAAATTTCCCTTCCATCGGTCGCCAGTTGCTCTCCGTGAGCAGGTCCCACAGATGATACTGGCTCAATATCGGTTCCGATTTGATGAACAACCCTATCGTCATGGCTATCACCAGTAATATGGAGGCAATGGTCATGATGAACATCACTTGTCCTGCTATCTTATCCTTTGCAATTCTATAATCCATACTCTTTTTATTTTCAAGAATTATTTGAGCAGACTAACGCCTAATCCCAGCAGTAGAAATACTGCAGCTTCCAAAATATTGATGATCAAATTCTTCATGCTCATTCCTTGTCTTAAAAACTTTTGAATTGACTTTCACTTCGTCCGTCGAACGTTGTTTCTTCACTCTTCACTTAAAAAGCTCTTCGTTCTTCACTTATCTCTTAGCTTCTCTGATGAAGTCCACACTCCCTGTGCTCTGGAGATTCCCACCACCATCTTCCTGCACGGATATCCTCGCCAGGCTTAATAGCCCTTGTACAAGGTTGGCAACCGATGCTCGGAAAGCCTTTGTCCTGCAGCTTGTTATAAGGCACATGGTGCTTCTTTACATACTGTTCAACATCTTCCTCAGACCAGTTGATGAGTGGGTTTACTTTGATGAGGTTGTGAATGTCATCCCATTCTACTACCTGCATGTTCTTTCGGGTCACGCTCTGCTGCTTTCTCAGTCCACAGATCCAAACATCCAGTCCTTTCATTGCCCGTTTGAGAGGTTCCAGTTTTCTCACTTGGCAACAGCGGTGGCGACTTTCTATGGAGTTATAAAACAGATTGATACCTTCTTCTTTCACCATCTGTTGTACTGCCTCATAGTTGGGGAAGAATACCTCCAGGTTGATGCCATACGTCATGTTGGTCTTGTCGATGAGCTGGTAAGTCTCCGGGAAAAGGCGACCAGTATCAAGTGTGAAGATGCGTGCTGTTTTATCTGTCTTCACGATGATGTCGGTAAGCGTCTGATCTTCTATGCTGAGAGAAGAAGAAAGAGCGATGCGCCCTTTGAATGCCTGAAGGAAATAACCGACAATATCCTCGGCAGGCGCATCGCTGAATTTCTTATTGAGCTCTGGTACGAGAGACTCTATATTACTTTGAACTTTCATCATTGAATATTGAACTTTATGATTACCCTATATTACTTTGAACATTGAACTTTGAGCTTTGAACTTTATGATTAGCATAAGCAATTGAATTCTTCACTCTTCGTTCTTCACTTTTCACTTAATCAATCCCGCTCCCACTGTTTCGTTGGTATCAGGATCGATGAAGATGAGGCTTCCCGTCACCTTGTTCGCCTGATATGGGTCGAATACCAATGGGTTGGCGGTGTGGATAGTGATTTCGGCGATGTCATTCATCTTCAATTCACTTACTCCCTCTTCCTTTTCCAAAGTATTGATGTTGCGGCGGTAGTTGATGCTGCGTATCAAACCCTGTGTTTCGAAAGTTGCCTGACGGATTACGTATTTATTCCTTACGGCAGCTGGGCGCTCGTTGAACCAGCAAACATCCAGCGTAATATCCTGTTCGATACTTGGCTGCTTTTCGTCTGCCTTCACAATCGTATCGCCACGAGAAATGTCGATGTCATCATTCAGGGTCAGCGTTACGCTCATTGGTGAATAAGCTTCCTCTAAATGCTCCTCTACAAAGTCGATGCTCTTGATGGTACTTTCTGTACCTGAAGGAAGAACTCTGATTTTGTCACCCGGACGAATGATGCCGCCGCTTACTCTACCTGCATAACCACGATAGTCTGGGAACTGACTGCTGATAGGACGAATCACATACTGTACAGGGAAGCGGAAGAAATCACTCACCGTCTTATGACCTACCGGAACGGTCTCCAGGTAGTTCAGAAGTGTTGGACCGTCATACCAAGGCGTCTTTTCACTCTTGTTGACTACATTATCTCCATCCTTGGCGCTGATAGGGATAAATACCACGTTCTTGATATTGAGTGTCTCAGACATCTTCTTGTAGTCTGCGATAATCTTGTTATATACATCTTCACTGAAATCAACCAGGTCCATCTTGTTGATAGCCACCAGAATATGAGGTATTCCGAGAAGCGAAGAAATATAGCTGTGACGTACTGTCTGCTCCAATACACCATGTCGTGCATCGATGAGAATGATGCTCAGGTCGGCAGTACTGGCACCCGTTACCATGTTGCGGGTATACTGAATATGTCCCGGAGTATCTGCGATGATAAACTTGCGTTTCGGTGTGGCGAAATAGCGGTAAGCCACATCGATGGTGATGCCCTGCTCGCGTTCAGCACGGAGACCATCCGTGAGCAGAGCCAGGTTCACTTCCTCATTACCGCGGCTCTTGCTTGCAGCCTCCACCGCCTCCAACTGGTCTTCGAAAATCGACTTGCTATCATAAAGCAATCTTCCTATCAAAGTACTCTTTCCATCGTCCACGCTGCCCGCAGTAGAGAAGCGGAGCAGCTCCATATCTAAATAACCTCTTGTAGATTCCATCTTGTTCTCTTTTAAATGTTCCAAATAAATGTTGAATTGACTTTTGCCTCAGAAAGTGTCGAATTCTTCACTCTTCACTTTTCGTTCTTCACTTTTTAGAAATATCCCGCCTTCTTGCGGTCTTCCATTGCCGTTTCACTTCGCTTGTCATCGGCTCTTCCTCCACGTTCAGTAACACGGGTAGAAGCAATTTCGTCGATGATATCCGCTACGGTTGTTGCTTTTGATTCCGTGAGTCCGGTGCAGGTGATGTCGCCGATGGTGCGGCAGCGAACCAGCTTCTTTACCACTTCCTCTGTAGGCTTGCGCTTGATGCAAGGCAGGGCTGCGAGCCACTGTCCGTCGCGGTTGAATACCTCTCTTTCATGAGTGAAGTAGAGCGAAGGCATCGGGATGTTCTCCAGGAAAATATACTGCCATACATCCATCTCGGTCCAGTTGGAGATAGGGAACACACGGAAGTGTTCGCCCATGTTCTTTCTGCCGTTGAAGATGTTCCAGAGCTCAGGGCGCTGGTTCTTCGGGTTCCATTGTCCGAACTCGTCACGATGACTGAAGAAGCGTTCCTTGGCACGAGCCTTCTCCTCATCTCTTCTTGCGCCTCCGATGGCTGCATCGAATTTATATTCTTCCAGGGTATCGAGCAGGGTAGTGGTCTGCAACTTGTTTCGGGAAGCATAATAACCCGTTTCCTCCTTCACTCTTCCCTTGTCGATGCTTTCCTGCACGCTGCCCACGATGAGTTCGGCTCCGAGTTTCTTCGCCAGTTCATCACGATACTGGATGGTTTCCTCGAAGTTATGTCCCGTGTCGATGTGCAACAGCGGGAATGGAATCTTTGCCGGATAGAAAGCCTTGTAGGCAAGATATGTAATCACGATAGAATCCTTGCCACCCGAAAAGAGGATGACTGGACGCTCGAACTGGGCAGCTACTTCGCGGAGCACGTAGATGGATTCTGCCTCCAGTTCCTTGAGATGTTTGATAGTCTTATTGTCCATAATCTATGTCTTTTTTATTGTTATTTTCTGGGTGCAAAGGTACTGTGATTTCTCCAAGTGGACAATACCACATGGGGTGTAAAAAGACTACCATACAGGGAGTAAAGAACATACCATACATTTGGTATAAGGCTGCCAAGCGTATGGTATGTATGATGGATAACGTATGTGTATCCTATATTTAATAAGGTGTAATTGATATTGACCAATTTAAAAAAGTATCTCCATTTTATTGCTAAATAATTATAAAGAAGTTGTTAGTATCAAATAAAAAGAGTATATTTGTACGATATAAAATTAATAAATCATGGCATTACCAATAAATATAGAAAGCCTTCTTAGTGGAAGTGCAGTAGAAAGCAACCAACTTGAATATAAGGAAGGTTGGAATCCAGATACAATATATCGTAGCATCTGTGCCTTTGCCAATGATTTTGAGGACACTGGTGGTGGGTATATCATTGTTGGTGTAAAGGAGGAACACGGTCATGCTGTTCGTCCTGTTTTAGGTGTTAATCCTAATTTGATAGAACAGATAGAGAAGGATATGGTTGGTTACAATAATCTTATCCGTCCATACTATCAACCTCGTCTTTTCATAGAAGAGGTTGATGGCAAGACTATTCTTGTAATCAAAGTAACGGCAGGAGAACGCCGTCCATATAAGGTGCCTGATCGTATTACAGCAAAACAGAAGGATTTCAACTATTATATTCGCTATAATAGTAGTAGCATCGTGCCGAAAGATGAGTATGAACGCGAGTTGATAAACTTGGCGAATCGTACGCCATTTGATGACCGTGGCAACGACCTAATAAGTCTAAGAGATATTTCGACAACTTTGTTGAGAGACTTTCTTGTTGAAGTAGGTAGTGATTTGGCAGATCAAGATCTATCGGGTGAAAACTTGAAAATAGTTCTTGATCAAATGGACTTGTTGGAAACTACACCAGAAGGCTTCAAGGTCAAGAATGTTGCTGCAATGATGTTCTGTGAGCATCCCGAGAAATTCTTCAAAATGACCCAGGTTGAAATCGTGATATTCCCTAAGGGGAGATTACAAGATCCTGATAATATGATAGAGGTTGCACCGATAAGGGGTTGTGTACCTAAGATGATTCGTGATACGATGAATTATCTCAAGACAAATATTATTCAGAAGACAATTCATAAGCCAGAGGATACAGAACGTTCCGTTGTTACATATAATTATCCTTATCAAGCTTTGGAAGAAGCTGTCGTAAACAGCCTTTATCATCGCAGTTATATCGAAAGAGAACCAGTTGAGATAACTATCGAACCAGATAAGATTAGTATTCTCAATTTTGGAGGACCTAATCACACAATATCTATGCAGGCTATAAAAGAAGCTCGTATGCTTCGTTCTCGTCGATACACAAACCGACGATTAGGAGAGTTCTTAAAGGAATTGGATTTGACTGAGGGTAGAGCAACTGGTATTCCGACTATTCAACAGAAATTGCAGGAAAATGGTTCGCCTCGTGCAACAATTGAGACTGATGAGGAACGTACATATTTCTTGATTGATATACCATGTAATTTAGACTATATCGGTGTACCTATTGGTAAAGAATGCAAGAAAGAATGCAAGAAAGAATGCAAGAAAGAACTGTCTGAATTACAGATGCTTATCATGGGGGCGTTGTCTGAAAATGCTAAGTTAACAATACCAGAATTAGCAAGAAAGATGGGCATATCTGCAAGAAAGATTTCTCAGGAACTAAAGTCTTTACAGGAAGAATTTCAGGTCTTAAAACGTGAAGGAGGTCGCAAGAATGGTTATTGGGTAGTATTGAATAATGACGTGTAAAACGTATTATAATATACCTATATTTCTGTACGATAGCAAGTGCTTTCTAAAGTAACTCGAATGGTTTGGAGTTATTCAGAGCATAACTTGCTATCGTCAGATATTTCGTTCTGTTACGGATAGATTTCGATATGACTGCTGCCGGAGTTGCCATTCTTGATAATCCTTATCTGGGTGGTGATGCGCTCGCTCATCGTGTCGGTATGACTGATGACGCCCACCTTCTTACCTTGCGAACTTTGCAGCATGGCGAGGGAATCGATGACGGTGGCGAGGGTATCGGGGTCGAGGGTTCCAAAGCCTTCGTCGATGAACAGATTCTCGAAGGAGATGTTACGGGAGGATAATGCTGACAGACCCAGGGCGAGACCGAGACTCACGATGAAGGTTTCGCCACCTGATAGGGAGGTGGTGTCTCGGATATCGTCGGCACGGTCATGGTCGATGACTCGGATGCCCAAGGAATGTTTTACCTGCTGCAGTTCGTAACGGCTGTTGAACTTTCTGATTTCCTGGTTGGCATGAGTTATCAGGAAACTGAGCGTATAGCATTGAGCTATCTTGCGCAGCGTCTTGCCGTCAGCTCCGATAGCATCCGTAATGGCTGTCCAGTCGTCCTTTTCCTGCGTTACGAGTTGCAGAGCCTCAGCCTTGTCACCCAACTGCTTCACGGCTTCCTGATGGTTCTGCATTCTGGCGTTGGCAGCAATCAGTTCGTTGCGCTGGCTTCTTTCCTGATACTCCTGCTGAATGGCTAAGAGAGCATCCCGTGACTTGGCAGGCTGATGTTCCAAGTGCTGCTGATGCGCCTTTTCTGCGCTCTGATAAAGGGCGGTCGTTGAGGCTACGGCTTTCTCCTTTTCGTCCTTTTCCCGACGGATGGCGTTCCAGTCTTCGGCAGAGTGAAGCATGTCCCAGATGGTATTTAGGTCGATAAGGCTTGGCCTGATGCTCTTTTCTTTAAGCTGCTTGTTATATTCCTTAATCCAAAGGTCGAGTTCCTTTTCCTTCGCCTGCAGATACTCTTTCATCGTCTTGTTCTGAGACAGCATGGTTTGATGCGAACCTTTAATGTTGGCGAGTTCTGCCTTCAGTTTGTTGATATTCTCGTTCTTGTCATCTGCTGCTTTCGTAGCCTCATCCTTTGCTGCAGTCAGTCTTTGTTCAGCAGCATCAGGCTCTTCACCATTCAGAATCTGCTGGTATTGCGCCTGCCATTCCTCCATTTCTTTCTTGGTGTTATTCCACGCTTGAAGAGCTTTCTCGTAAGCTTCTTTCTTGTTCTTTTCTTGTGAAATGAGATTTGTGGTAAGTGCTTTGTGTTCAGCCAGTTTTGTGGCGCAGATTGAAGTGCTTTCTTGAGCGTTATTCAGTATCATTGAAGCCTTGCTTTCATACGCAGCTTCATCCTTTACAGCCTTATCCTTGAGTTGGGTCAGCCGTTCTATCTCTTTCTGAATCTTGTTAAACAGGCTCAGTTTGCCGGTTGCTTCCTTCGCCTTGTCTTCATAGATAGGCAAGAGCGCTTTCAGTTCTGCCTCTGCCTTTGGAATCTTTGGATACTGGGCGATGAGCGCCTTCCATTCCTCTTCGTAAGTTGCGATTTCACCCGACAGCTTTTCCTGTTGTTTTTGGAGCGTCTGTACTTCGCCGTCGTTCTGTTTTCTTTCGCCGGAAAGATGCTTCTCCTGTTTCTGCTGCAGTTTCAACAGATCCTCTTTTGCTTTCAGAAGTTGCGAGAGTTCTGTAGTAGCTTCCTCAAATTGTCTGTTGTCAGTATGATAAGGATGGGTCGTGCTGCCGCAAAGCGGACAAGGCTTGCCATCGGTCAGGTTGGCACGATGAATCTCCCATTTCTCGCTCACCATGAGGGTATAGGCATTTCTCAGCACCAAGGTCTCTTTCTCCAAAGCCTCGATGGACAATTTGCCCAGCGCCTCATCTATCTTGGCATTTCTCTCGCCCAAGAACTGGATTCGCTCCTCATTCTTCTGCTTTTCAGTTGTGGCAGTATAGAGATGAGCCACAACCTTGATGGCTTGCTGGACATCTTGCAGTTTCTTTTCGGCTGCCGACTTTTTGGTCTGCAGTTCCTCTATATTCTGTCCGGCAGTCTTGTTCTTTTCCTTCTCCCAAGCCTGTTCAGCGACTTGCGTCGCTTCGTGCAGAACCTGTTTCTGCTTGGCAATCTCTTCCTTGGTCGTTTTGAGGGCAAGGTTTGCTTTCTCCGTTTCAGCCTCCCATTTTTTGATGTTTCGGGCATTTTCCTCCACATCTCTTTGGGCAGATTGATTCTCTTTCTGAGCCAATTCCAATGCCTCTTTCTTCTCAGTCATATTCGGCATAGCTGCTTCTATTTTTGTTTTCAGCGCCCTTGCTTCAGCGATAATCGGCAGAGTCTTTTCGAGTTGTTCCTGTGCCTTGTTGACTACTTCCTTTAGGTAGGAGAGAGTATGCTCGCTTTTGGTGATGCCAACCACCTTGCTTTTCATGGCAGCTTCCGATTTCAGGATTTCTTCTTCCTGTTCGTGGATGCTTTGTATCTGTCGCTCAACTTCCTGTAACAGGTTGACGGCTGGCTGTACTTCATCGTGCAACTGGAGACGGAGATTCTGGGCTTGCATCTTTTTGATGGCATTTGATGCTTGCTCCATATCTGCTTGATAGATAGCGATTTGCTTCGTTTGCTTATCGTTTTCCTCATACCATTGCAGGTCTTTCGAGATGGCTTGCAACTGGCTGTCGAGTTCCTTCTCAGCCTTTTCCAAACGGGTGATTTCCTCTTGCAGTTGGGCGAGTTCTTCGTCATTCAGCAGGTTCTGTTTTACTGCTTCCACTGATGCTGCCATCTGGTTGTAGGCATCCACCGCCTGGTCTTTTGCTTTCTTGATTTCAGTAGCGATGTTCGTATAAGTTTCCTCACATCCGATGAGTTTCTCCAGGAGTTCGTAGCGCTCGTTTTCCTTTGCAGTCAGGAAGTTGGCAAACGAACCTTGTGCGATGAGCACGGTGCGGAGGAACTGGTCGTAGTCGAGACCGATGATGTTCGGCAATTCGTTCCAGTCGGCTATTTCTTCTGTCAGTTGTTCTCCGTTTCTTGTGATTTTATAGAGAGAAGTCTTGGCATTTTCATAGCGTACTCTTTGGAATCTGACGTGCCATTCTGCGCGGTAGATACTGCCGTTGTTGGCAAGGAAGGTGAGTTTACTGTAACCCTCTTTCTTGCCACGGGTCAGGATGTTTCGACTATCTGTAGGAGCTAACCGGTTGTTTTCATTAGCATCAGCTTCTCCGAAAATCTCTATGTTCTGATTCTTGTCGCCTTTCTTTCTTGGGTAGCGGGGGGCGCGGTTGTAGAGGGCAAGGCAGATGGCGTCGAGTAGGGTGGATTTGCCACTTCCCGTCGGACCTACGATGCTGAAGATGGTGCTCTCGCCTAAGGCACCTTCTTCAAAGTTGATGACCTCGCCACCTTGTTTGTCAAGCGAAGCGAGGTTGAGTATTTCGAGTTGTAGGAATTTCATAATGATGATGTCGTTATTAAATCGGATAACATTTTCTCCTGTCTTTCGTTCATCGGAGCGTTGTGCTTGATGGCAAAGGCCTCCTTCAAAGTATCAAGTGGCGGTCGGTTGACAATGTCCTCGATGCTGGTGATTTGCTGGGAACCTTGTATGGTGGAGAGGTCTAACTGCGGGATGATGCGCTGGATTTTGCAGAGTACGGCATCCTTCTCATTGACGAGATTCTCCAGTTCCTTGATGTCATCGTTGGAAAGCTTCTCCTGTTTCACCTTCAGCATTACGTAGTCGAAATGGTCGCTCAGTTCGCCATTCATCCTTTCTGAAAGTTCTGAATGGATGAGTTTCTGCCATTTCTTGATGGTGAGTTCCTCCTCGTTTTCAGGCAGAATGCGAAGGGAGTGCTGAGGCTTGTATTCCAGGAAATCTACTTTTATATCCTTGCTCTTGTTTTTGCTGTTTTCCTTTTCTTTTTCTTCTTCTTCCTTCATTCCATCTTTATTTTCCTTCATTTCATCTTCTTTCTTCTTCACTTCCATTTCCTCCTTTTCTCCCTTATCACATCCGATGGTGATGAGGTCGATTCCGTGTATGTAGTCTTTCTCGGCAAATGACATCGGAAGAATACTACCCGTATATCTTGCCCAGTCGGTGTTCCAGATATGTTGCCGTTTGTGGATGTGTCCGCAAGTCATATAGTCAGGATGATCGTTCCATCCTTCCAAATCCACTTCTTCCTGTCCGCCGATAATGATCTTCTCGCTTGCATCCTGTTTGGCTATGTCCGAACCCTTGGCGTACATGTGGGCCATCATGATGCACTTTCTGCCCGGGTATTTCTTTCGTGCTTCAGCAGTCAGTTCTCTCAGGAAGGTGTTGACTCCTTGCGAATAACAGGCGCTCTGCACCACATCACTCCGAAGGAAAGGTACGGCGAGGATGATGACTTCTTCTCCTTCCTCATTGGACACAGGGATGATGAGATCGTCGTAGGAATAGAGCCAATGTCCGCCGGTTTTATTATCGTCCTCGCTTTCTCCCTGCTGCCAGATTTTCCTTACATTTCCTCTGATTTCTACATGGTATCTGGCAAGGAGTGGGCGGGGAGCCTCCAGTCGGCTGGCGGAGTCGTGGTTGCCGGCGGTGATGATAATCTGCATGTTCGGGCACAGATGGGTGGCATCGGCAAGAAACTCGTAATAAACGGTCTGTGCTGCTGCCGATGGATTTCCATTGTCGAAGATGTCTCCTGCTACGAGGAGTGCATCGGGCTTTTGTTCAGCGATTTGCATTAAGAGCCATTGCAGGAAGTGCTTGTGTTCAGGCAGTCGGTCGTTGCCGTGAAACAAGTTGCCCAAGTGCCAGTCGCTGGTTGCTAATATCTTCATACTCATAGGGGTTGTGTTATCTTTGTCTTTTTCTTTGTTTCAAGTTTACAATCGTTTTTCCTCCGTTTCAAGATTGCAATCCTTGAACTCGGAAATGCAATCTGACCACAAAGTTAGCATAATTCTTTGGGATAAGCAAGGAAAAATACCCTAAAAATGAAGAAAAATGACTGGAAAAGTGAAGATATTTGGGTAAACTATTGTTTTCTTCCTGATAATGTTGTATCTTTGCCTAATAGAAATCTTCGTTCAAAGACGTTGAATGTCGGTTCAACGACTCTGAACGGCGGTTCAACGACTTTGAATGTCGGTTCAACGTCTTTGAACGGCGGTTCAACGACTTTGAATGTCGGTTCAACGTCTTTGAACGGAGATTTCTCTTAGGATGAGATACTTTTATTCCTAAGTAGGAAGATCCTGTTACTTAGTAGAGATCATATCTCTCAGAGATAGAAGGACCGATTAAGTGAGAAAACTAACAATCTAAATAAGAAAGGAAAAGAAATGGCAAAGTACAAATTGCAGGAAATGAGTGATATGCGTGATGAAGGCAAGCGCAGAGTTTATCCCAAGATGGTGCCCTATCGCACGCTTTCCAGAAAGGAATTCGTCGAACAGATGCAGAGTTATCATCGTGACCTTTCTCAGGGCACTATCGAAGCGGTTCTGACAGATGTGGAAGACGTGTTGGTCCGTATGCTCTCTATGGGTTATAATGTGAATCTCGAAGGCTTGGGCACCTTCTCCTTATCCCTTGGTTTTGAGGATGACAAGCCTACGGAGATGCAGACAGATGACGACATGATGAAATATCGCAAGGTAGGGGTGAAGAACGTAAACTTCAATTCATCTCCTGAGTTTGTGAAGGCTGTAAAGATGGAGACCGACTGTGATTTGGAACGAGTGATGAGTGGTGTGAAGGTTATCCGCAAGCAACTCTATTCCAAGGAAGAGCGCATTGCCCGTGCCTTATCGGTATTGGAAAAGAACGCAGCTATCACTCTCGGTGATTATGCCTACATCAACGATATGAGCCGCACCGCCGCTTCCCTCGAATTGAAGGAGATAACTCAAGACCCGACATCACCTATCCGCTCGATTGGAAGAGGAAGCCACAAGGTTTGGGTGAAGCGATCTTAAAGGAGGGGAAAGTCAAGAACTTCGATACATTGGAGGATATGATGAAATATCTGGATGCTTAGGCATGAGTGCCTGGTTGAGAAGTAAATCATTGAACTTTTGCATGTGGTTCAAGCACGGGCTGAAGGCCCAAAAGCTCTTAGCCCAGGGCAACACCCTGGGTATTAAGGCGTTGTCCCCCTGCGCCCTGTAAGGGCAAAAGCCTTGAATATATGCTGCTTTATAACCAATTTTATTTGGGATTTGTAAGAAACTATTTCTCTTTTAAATCATTTGCCGACTTTTCGAAATCAGCTTTGATATCATCTAATAGTGGATTTCTGTTTTCTACAATGATAGAAGAGTAGAATCCTTGGCCTTCAATGGTTGTGTTAGCAGACTGGATGGTATACTTTTGTGGGTCTGCATATTCCTTGAACCATCTTATAAACAAACGATTTCTAACTTCTTCACGGTTGTCACTTGTGTCGCAAATATATAGTAAGACATTCAAGTTTTGAAGGAAGAACTCCTCAATGGTGGCAATAATCGTTGTGCTTATTTTATTATCGTATGAGCCATGGATTTTATTGTCATTGTGTATGCAAAATTGATAGCTCATACAACCGCCAAGAGGAAACTCTTCCGTAAAAGAAATGGTATAGTTAATCCCCTTGTCTGTTGCAAACAGATAATCACCCTTATCTGAGCAGATAACTCGATAAGGTGATTTGCTGTTAATGTGATGTAGAGACAATTCTTTCATGCGTTTGCAAATTTAGCATAAATGTCAATGCCATCATATTGTTTTGCTCTTTCGAGCATCTCCTCTTTATGTTTTAGGAGCTGTTTAAACTTTCTAATGGTTTCCTCCTTTGTATTTTTTTTTGTTGCTTGCATAATAACCTCCTTTTTAATGTTATTGTTATTAATTTGGTGGCAAAGATAAGAAAAGTAAATGAAATATGCAAGAAAAAAGACCCAAAATTTTGTGAAGCCAATTCTTTTTATTACCTTTGCCGATGTCTTGCTGTGGATGGCTGGCGATGAGTCGCCGACTAAGTAAAAGTCCATGGTTTGGCCTATTTTAAATTGAAGACGTTCTCTACGTTTTCTTCTGATCTTTCGAAACCTCGCAAATTTCATATGGGAATCAGATGAAGACAGCAGTGGGCGTCTACCCACTGTGTATATACACATGGCATAGGTGTGCCCCTTCGTCAGGAGGGGTACACTCTGTGCTATCATATATATACCCGCTAGGCGTAGGCTCTATTGCTTCTTATCCTTGTTCCCTGGGTTCATGCGAGGTTCCTGAAAGGCAAGGGTAATGTAAGTGATAGATTCCCTACGCCTTCATTTTATAATAGCAATCCTGTATCTAATAATCTTCTCTACTTAGGGAGTCGGTGGAGCACAGAAAAGGGGAGGAAAGTACACCGTTATGGCGAAGAAAATGGATTTGGGTGCTTTGCGCCAACAGATAATGGAACTTCAGATAGATAAGGAGTTAAAGCATGATTTGTTGGAGGTTATCAATGAGAAGAAGCATTATGGACTTGTGTGGGAAGAAAACTCAGAAGCGGCTTGGGACGACATGCAAGACCAACTTCCTGTTTTTGTTGAAGACGAAAGCAAACGTTTGGATTCTGCGCCAGAAGGTTCGCCTAACCATGTACTGATAGAAGGTGATAACCTCAATGCTCTTGCTGCTCTTACTTATGCTTATGCAGGGGAGATTGATGTAATTTATATCGATCCTCCTTATAATACTGGTAATAAAGACTTTATCTACAACGACTCTTTTGTTGATAAAGAGGATGGCTATCGCCATTCCAAATGGTTGTCGTTTATGGATAGACGATTGAGAATCGCCAAAAAGTTGCTCTCGGAAAAGGGAGTAATATTCATTTCTATTGATGATAATGAACAGGCTGATTTGAAATTGCTTTGTGATGAAATATTTGGAGAAAGAAATTTTGTAGCAAAGTGTGTTTGGCAATCAACAGCAGGTTCTAATACTGGTACTGATATAGTAACAGTAACAGAGTATGTATTTGTTTATTGTGCGCATAAAGAGTATTGTCAATTTGATGGGGTCTTGTCCTCAGAAGATGCGTTTAAATTTACTGATGAGTATGAAATGGAGAGAGGAAAGTATTCTTTGGATAAATTAGATAGGCGGCGAGTTGCTGGACATTACTCGGATGCCTTAAATTTTCCGATAGAAATGCCTGATGGTACATTGCGCTATCCTGGTGGAGGTTGTGAAAAATCAATGGAGGGATGGAATTATCTTTGGAGTAAGACAAAGGTTCGATGGGGCATAGAACATGATTTTATTGTTTTCAAAAAGACGAAGGGAATATGGAATGTCTATAATAAGAGATATTCAAGGGTTGACAATTCTGGTAATCCAATAGACCGCAGTTTTCCTTTTCGGAATTTGATTACTTCAGATGCGTTCAATACAGCACAAGGTACCGCAGAAATAACTTCCATATTTGGTGTACGTACTTTTGATTTTCCAAAACCTTCAAAGTTCGTTAAGCAATTACTTGAAATATCTGTAAGGACAAATAAAAATGCAACTATCCTCGACTTCTTCGCTGGCTCAGGCACCACTCTCCATGCAACGATGCAATTGAACTCAGAAGACGGCGGTCATCGCAGATGTATCTTAGTGACCAACAACGAGAATAACATCTGCGAGAAAGTAACCTACGAGCGAAACAAACGAGTCATTAATGGTTATACGAACCAGAAGGGTGAAGAAGTTCCTGGCTTGACTCATAATAATCTTCGTTATTATAAAACGGAGTTTGTTCCTCGTGACCAAAGCAACTTCAAAAGTCGTCGAGCTTTGATGGCTTCTCTCGTTGACCTCCTCTGTATCAAAAATAATATCTATCAAGAGCAAGAAACGTTTGGAGGCAAGAAATTTAAGAAGAGCGTATTGCGCTATTTTAAGGATGAGGCTGGACAGATGCTTGTTGTCCTCGACGAGCGTGTAGTCAGTATTATCATTCCGATGATAGCTGAGGTTGCGACCAAGCAGAATCCTTTGAAGGTTTATGTTTATAGTAATGGCGCATACGCATATGAGGACGAATTCCATAAAGTCATGCCTGTTATAGAACTGTGTGCCATGCCAGATGCTTTCTTGCAAGCTTTAGAAGGTAGAACGGATATTCTGCCAAAGCAAAAGTATAGTGAGGCTATGATGAAAGAGTTTCAGCAAAACGAGGAACTCGCCATGCAAAACGAGGAGGTTGTGAAAGAAGCTCTCAACGATGACTATGATTATGTGCCAAAGGAGAAAGAAGATAATGTTACTAATGACATAATAGACTAAGGAGGTAACGAAAATGATTGAACTACGAGATTACCAGAAAAAGGCGGTGCGTGAATTGAAACAGAAGATGATTGACATGCTCAATGATTCTGAAGACCGCCAAAAGTTGATATTCAAGGCTCCTACTGGAGCCGGAAAGACGGTGATGGTGAGTACCTTGCTGGATGAGCTGACTCGTGACCTCCCTATGAATGGGCAATGCCGATATTCTCGTGTAGCTTGGGTTTGGATTGCTCCTAACAAGTTGCATCAGCAGAGTTATCGCTCCATGCGCAATTTCTTTAGTGAACGAAGATCGTTGCGTCCTGTTATGTTTGATGAGTGTGATCATGTAGATGGTCTGCATCCTGGCGATGTGCTCTTTTTAAACTGGGAGAGCATCAATAAGGATAATGCCGTCATGATACGTGATAATGAACAGAACCGCACGCTCTACGAACTGATACGAAAGACCAAGATAGAGCAGCATCTGCCAGTGGTGGTTATCATAGACGAGGAACACATGTTTGCCGGACGTAATGCCAAGAAAAGCGAGATGGTATTGCAAGCTATCCAGCCACACATAGAACTTCGTGTATCAGCAACGCCAGTCACCCAAAGCTATCATGCGGTTCTTGTGAAACGTCAAGATGTAATCAATGAAGAAATGATTAAGAAGGGCATAGAACTGAATCCGAATGTAATGAGCAGTAAGGAACAGTCGGAACTGACGGTTAACCAGCGACTCTTGAAGAAAGCTCTCGAAAAGCGAAAGGAACTGGCTGAGGCTTACAAGGAATATGGCATCAATCCGTTATTGCTCATTCAGTTGCCTAATGATAGCAGCGAATCTATGTCGTCGAAGGATAAGACTATCGCCGAGGAGATGCAAGCCTACTTAGAACAGGTTTGCGACATCAGCGTGGCAAATGGCAGGTTGGCTGTATGGCTATCAAAAGATAAATCGCCCAATCTTCAGAATATCACTCATCCTGATGATATTACCGAGGTGTTGCTGTTCAAGCAGGCCATAGCCTTGGGCTGGGATTGTCCTCGTGCCTCTGTCCTTCTGATATTCAGAGAATTGCAGAGTATGACTTTTACCACTCAGACCGTGGGACGAATACTCCGAATGCCAGAGCAGCATTTTTATAAGAACGACATTCTGAACTACGGTTATGTTTATACCGACCTTTCGGCTGACATGATTAGCATTGTGGGAGATGACATGAACTATATCAGCACCCTCTACGCCAATCGCAAGAAAGACTTGCCGAACATCACGCTCCGTTCCTATTATACGGATAAGCATGGGGCAACAAGAAACCGCTTGGGTTCCCAGTTCCGCAGCATCTTCTATAAGACCATGGAACGGGAATGGGAACAAAACCCGTTGTTGCTCTTCTCTGCAGAAGATTTCTTTGAGGATGATGGTGAGGCTGAGGATGCTGACGAGGCGAAAAAAAAAGAGGCAGACATGGATGCCAAAATCAAGTTGAATCGCTACAATGCCAAGCGACATGGCGTGCAGACCGATGTATCAAGAATCTTGGTGGCAATCCCGAAGGACACCCCATTGACGGGTGACTCGGGCATCGTGGAGATAACAGACAAGGCAAGGTTGGCTCTGAATGCATCAGAATTGCAGAATCTCTTTACGCTATTCTGCCGTAAGAATGTGGGTGGGTTCTCTAAATTTGACAGTACGCCAGTCTTGCAAGGAGCCATCGAGAGTGCCTTGGAGGAATACCTGCAAGTCTTTTCGATGGATGTGCCTAAGGTGGTGCTCTATCATCAGAACCGTCCGCACTTTGAGGAACTGATACGCAAGGCGTTGGTTACCTATGAGGCTACGCAGAAGAGAAACGCCAAGGAGGTGACGATGGAATATCAGCAGTCTGTATGGCAAGTGCCTGAGACTCGTCTCTATAATTCGGCAATGGTGAGAACCACGGAAGGCGAAATCTTCAACCATGCCTTGTATCCTTATTTTGAGCAGATTACGGCATCGAGACCCGAGCAAGAGTTTGCACGTTGGTTGGATGACAAGATGGAATATGTGGAGTGGTGGTACAAGAATGGAGACGAGGGAAAGCAGCATTTCGCCGTTCCTTATACGGATTCGGGTAGTAGGAAACGTTGTTTCTATGTGGATTTCATCGTCAGACTGAAGTCGGGTACCATCTGTCTCTTCGATACCAAAACCAAGGGCAGCGATGCGGATGCGCCAGAAAAGAACAATGCCCTCTTGGATTACATCTCCAGTTATCAAGCTACAGGCAAGAAGATAGTGGGTGGTGTGCTTATCAAGGACGAAAGAACAAGTAACTGGTATTATCCTGGAGGCATTATTGAGAATACAGACAATATTGATGGGTGGTCGGCATTGCATCTGGAAACCCTATAATAAGGTAATCATATATAATAAGGTATGAAGAAAAGCTTGGACAGAACATTCCTGAACTATGGAATCAGGCAGGAAGACATGCAGCTTATAGAGAGTGCATGCCAATCGGAAGGTATAGATGCAGAATGGCTCAAGGATTATATCCTCAAGCCTTTCCATGAAGAACGTAATAACCAAAATGAGCCAAGTCTTGAGGAAAAGAAAGTGACGAGAATACTCAAGAAAGCTCTCAAAGAAATCAAAAAGTAATGAAACTGAAGCGTATCTACATAGAGAATTATAAGACCTACAGAAAGTTGGATTTAAATTTGGAGGTAACGAGTGACCGTCCTATCATCTTGATAGGTGGTGCCAATGGTTGTGGTAAGACAACGCTTTTCGATGCCATCTATTCTGCGCTCTATGGGTTGAAGATTTCCAACAAGCGACAGTTTGAGGAACTCTTCAATTCTGGTGTGAAGAACGAGAGCGGTATAGAAGGCAAGGCTATCATGTTAGAGATTACTTTCTCTGGGGTGGTTCTTGGACAAGAAACGCCTTATCGCTTGTGTCGTGCCTATCGGTTTGTGGATGGCAAGATACAGGAGAGCAATGTGCTCAATATGAATGGTAACAGTTATACTTATGGTTCTGGTTCCACGGCTATCCTACGCAGCACCAATGAAGCGATAGTCAACAAGATTATCTCTGCCAATCTGCCTGCTGAATTGAGCAACTACTTCCTCTTTGATGCCATGAAGACTTCCGATCTCGTGAAGGAAGAACAAATCAACAAGCTCATCATGAAGAACATCAATTCGGTGATGGGTTTCAATAAATACACTCAGTTGCAGAACGCAGCCTCGGCTTATCTTGACGAGAAGAAGGCGGAACGCTTGGAGAACGAGAACCTGCGTGCCGAATACTTGAAACTGACCAAACAGAAGGTGGAGATGGAAAGGGATGTGGCAAGTCTTAACGATGCCTACAATGAAGCATTGAACTATGCCAATGATCATAAGCAACAGTATGAGCAACTGAAGGAGGGACGGAACTCGGATGATGTGATTCGTGATAAAATGCATCAGATAGAGGAGAGCATCAATAGCTTCTATCAGAAGGAAAAGGACTATAGGCAGGATGCTGAGGCTATCTCCAAAGATTTAGAGTGGAAAGTAATTATGCCAAAGGTTGCCAATAGTATCAGTACCGAGGTGGAACTTGTTCTGAACGAGAAGGAGGAGGTGGCTTCTGCAAGGGGCAATATCCTCAATGACCAACAGATAGAAAAGGTTACTCATGATGTAATACGATTGGTTAAGGAGAAATACCCGCAGGTAGGCGAGGTTTCTATTGCCGAGATTATTACGGAAATCAAACGTGAGCAAGACAACAGCGATGATTATAATGACAAATATGGTTTTCTGAGTGATGCAGATGTCAATGTGTTGAGAAACCTGGTTCAGCAATCATATTCCAATCCTTATCTTTCGCTGGATGAAAGACGTGAAAGCTTAAACTTAGAGTTGGCGGATATTCCAAAGAAGCAGGAACAACTGGAAGAATACAAACGTGCCTTGACAGGAAACGATTATAGCATTATCGAACTCTATGAGACTAATGATAGAAAAATAGAGGAATTGAAGGCAAAAATCGTGGAACAGAAGAATGCTATCAAAGAAATGGAGAGAAAAATCTCTACTTATGATTATGATATGCCGCAAGTTCCAGATCCTCAATATGATATGCTATGCAAACTTCCTGGCTTCTTCAAGTCGCTTTCCTGTAAGTTACTTAAGGCAAAGAAGGCAAGTATTGAGCGCATGATGAAAGAACAGCTGAACATCAACTTGGTGATTTACGCTGGTTATATCGGTAGGGTCGAGCTTTCGGCAGATGATTCGGATGAAATCTCGTTCAAGATATTCCATAAGAATGGTAATGAGATTTATTTGAGTCAGCTGAACGCCGGTGCCAAGCAGACTGTGATGCAGGTGTTGCTGAAAGTTTTGTATGAATTGGGTGATTACGACCCTCCTGTAATGATAGATACGGTGATGGGTGTTCTTGACAAGGAGAGTCGTGAAGTTATTATCAACCGTTATTTCCCGGATTTGGCTCATCAAACCATTTTGTTAAGTACAGATACGGAAATAACGACAGAGACTGATTTTAAGAAGATAGTGGCTTATGTGGCAAGAACTTATACTTTACATAGAGACCAGGAAAGCCAGTGTACTACTGTCAGCGATGATTACTTTGGATTACAAACTTACGAATTCTAGGATAAATGAATGTACAAGATATAAAACTTGAGGGAATGAGAATTCTGGAAGGAACGCATGATTTGCTTGAAGATGTGAAATATGCCATCGAGCAGAAACTGAACCTTACAGATTACTCAGACATGGTTCGCCCTGTAGTACTGAACTTTACTACAGTTATGCGAATCTGCCTCCTTGTAGGATTGAGTGATAAGACACCAAGAAGCAAGGCAAAGGTAGAGGAATTGCAAACCTCAGCAGGTATGCAGCCATTGGGTGGTTCTTTCTTTACCAAGTCGAATATAAAGGAGGTATTCGTGGCTCTTATCAAGATGCGTTATAGTGATATAGATGCCGACTGGCAGAACTCTACTTTTCTGAGCAAGGTGCTTTATAGCGAAATGATAAGGGGTAAGAGTATCTTGATGGAAGAAGGAGGTATTGATGAATGGCTGCACTTCTGTCCGTTGAGAGGTGGAAAGTCGTTGATGGATATTCCTGAATTGAATCTTTATATTGGGCAGTATGAGGATGGAATGGATGCGGCTTTAGACATCAACAGTACTGCTATTTCAAATACACAGATATTGATAGCAGGAACTACTGGCTCGGGTAAGTCAAACTTATTGGCTGTTCTTATCAACCAAATCAGAATGGCATCTGCTGATACCTACTATCCTGTCAACTTCCTCTTGTTCGATTACAAGGGGGAGTTCTCAGATCCAGCTCATGCCGATTGGCTGTCAAAGTTTGAGACCGATTCCACTGCCATCTTGAATCCGATGGAGAAACCTTTGCCGTTTACTCCATTCAAGGACTTCACGGGTAGACCTGTCAATGAAATCCACTTGTATTCTACGACCTTGGCAAATGCCATCTGTGCCATATCTTCTGCTAAGATAGGTGCTTTGATGGACAACAGACTGAGCGAGGCTATCATCAATGCCTACAAGGCGAAGAACCAGAAACCAATCACCTTTCAGGAAGTTTTTGACCATTACACGATGTTGATGCCTGAGAAGAAACAGGGTGACATGGATAGTGTAAAATCAGTCTTGAACCAGTTGATACTTAACAATATTTTTGCAGAGGAAGACAAGGTGGATTTGGTGAAAGGTTGCTATATTATCAACTTAGGAAAGTTTGACAAGGAAGGTATTATGGCAAAGGCTATCGTATATTTCGTGACATCGAAGTTGAACAATATTTATGAGCAACAGCCTCCACAGGCAAAGAATGAGGACAGGGTGGAGCTGCGCCATTTCACCATCATCGATGAGGCTCACTATATGCTTGGTTTTGAGAACAAACCTTTGCAGAACTTGATAGCTGTGGGTAGAAACAAGGGCATGAGCATCATCCTTGCCACACAGAATATGGATTCGTTTAAGAAAGCTTCTTTTGATTTCTATGCCAATGCCCAATATCCACTCATTATGAAGCAACAGCAACAGAATGATGGAGTGTTGAAGGATCTTTTTGGTGTGAGTGGCATGGCTCTGCAGGAACTGAAGCAAGCTATTGCTGGCTTGCAGAAGGGTGAACTGATAACCAAGGATGCCCAAGCTATGGCTCTTGGCATTGGCAAACATTGGAAGAAAATTAAGGTTACTCATCTTATTTGATAATGAATAAAGATATAGACTATTATCTGTCTGCATTTGAAAAGATGAAAAGGGCGATTATGCGGGGTGTGAAAGCTCCGCATAAGCTCATTTTGCTCTTGGCTATTTTAAATCTTTGCCAGCGAGGTATTATAAAAGACAATCATCTCGTTCTTTCAAGTGAGTTGGTTGAGGAGTTTAAAAGGTTATGGAGATTGTATATTGGTGAACAGAATACAGGTGATAGTATTTTTGTTGCAGAGGGATTGACCATGGATATTCCTCATAGTTATCCTTTTAAATGTAGCATAGAGAATCCCTATTATCATTTGCAGCATGAACCCTTTTGGCGATTGGTAAAAAATGAGAAAGGCAAAGAAAGGAAGTCTTATTCTAGCTTAAAGTCTTTGCGTGACAGTTTTGCTTATGCAGAAATAGACCAGGAATTATATGATTTAATGGTTAATAGAGAGTCTGCTGTAATACTGGAGTGTAAGCTTCGGGAACTCGTATAAATCAATCCCGAAGTATTTATGGATGGTTGTCGGTGGCAAAAAATGTTATATAAAGCTTTTGCCCTTTCAGGGCGCATTCCTGACTGCGAGTGTATCCAGGGTGCTGCTCTGGGCTAAGAGCTTTTGGGTCTTCTGTCCGTTCTTTAACCACCTGCAATGTTCTGTTAATAATTTATGTTCGATCTTTCAAGTATTGTGCGCATAGCACGATAGCGAGGATCTTTTTTGATGTCTCGCTTGGGACTAATATCATATTTGCGCTCAGTTTCGTCTGCCATTTCTTGGAAACGACGAGCCTCTTCACCATAGAGTGTTGGTATTGCTTTTATTGGGTGAGCCATATTTTTATCCTCCTACTCTTTGTTAGTTAGCCATGTTCGTTCTTCGTTTAGTTTATTGAAAAACTCTTCTTCATTATAGCTAACACCTGTCCTTTCGTATTCCGCCTCAATGGCTTCAATCCTAGTCACGGCTTCTTCTTCATTGGCCGGATGCCAGCCAACTGGAATCGGCTGCTCTTCTGGCAATGTATATCTTTTCTTTTTCATGGGCTCTTTCTTTTATAGTTTTCTTTTGAATTGTCTAATCAGATATCTAGGACTTCTTCTCATATCCCATAAATCTACGAAAATGACGAGGTCGTTGGCTTCGTCGTAGCGATAGATAATCTTCCAATTCTCCTTGATAATTGCACTATGGTAAGGGCGGTGGAATCGCTTAAGCAATGGCTCTCTGGGCGAAGAAAGAGGATGAAGCATCAGGCGATGCTTAATGTCATCAAGCTCTTTATTAAACCGGTTTACCGAAGTAACTCCAAATTCGGCTAGTGTATAAATCAGCATATCTCGAAGTTCCTTCTTAAAAGGGTCTAGTAATTTTATATGAGCCATAATCCTTCAGATTTAAGTTCTTCTATAAAATCATCAAAATCTGTAGCGTTGCCTGTCCTTTCATACTCTTCCTCAATAGCTTCAATCCTAGCCACGGCTTCTTCTTCATTTGCCGGATGCCAGCCAACAGGAATCTTATTCCAGTCAATATCTTCTTCTGCACATTCATCCTCAGGAAGTACCATGGCGGCATTTCCGTGATAGGCTGGTGCTGACTCTGCTACGAAAGCTGCATCTTTCTGCTTTTCTGACAATGTATAGCTTTTCTCTTTCATAAGCTTGCGTATTTTATATACTGCAAATTTACGATTATTATCTGAATGGTGCAAGGAAAATGGGAGAAAACTTTGAAAAACAATATATTTTTAAGCTTTTGCCCTTACAGGGCGCATTGCTGACTGCGAGTGTACCCAGGGTGCTGTCCAGGATAGGAGCTTTTGGGCTTTCAGTCCGTTTCACCCCTACAGTTAGAGCTCTTTCCTTTATAGTTTTCTTTTGAATTGTCTAATCAGATATCTGGGGCTTTTTCTCATATCCCATAAAAATCTACGATAATGACGAGGTAGTTTTCCTTGTTTTTACACCGATATTCTCCATCATATTGATTTTTTTGCTTTCAGATTTGCATTTTTCAAAAATTAATCGTACTTTTGCCCTCGAAGACGCAATAGTGCGTAGGCAAATAATACAAATATGCCAGCAAGGCTATTACCAATCAGCGTGAGAAAGAAAAGTCCAAGGACAAGCCTTCATTTTATGAGCTGGTTCCTGTATATGTGATCAGTTTTATGAATTTCTCTCCTCATGTCGGAGAAGAGATCAGTCAGTTCAAATCTGATGTGATGTTAAGAGAGAAAAATAGCGAAGTGCCTTTCACAGACAAGCTTCGCTTCATCTATTTGAATCTTCCGTATTTCACGAAGAAGGCGGAGGAATGTGTAACAGATTTTGAAAAGTGGATTTACGTATTGAAGCATATGACTACATTAGAAAGAATTCCATTTGAGACGCAGAAGAAGATCTTCAAGCGTTTGGCAGAAGTGGCTGACAGCCGCTGCCTGAGCAAGGAGGAAATGGAAAAATATGAAGAGAGCCAGCGTCAGGTTGATAATTACAACCTGGGAATGTATAGTGCCTGGCTGGAAGGAAATGAGAAGGGGATTAAGCAAGGAATA